>Ga0194131_10000776_pt1 | contig 54764 bp, 43 predicted proteins | sample TA2KigO120mmetaG_FD_148631 | JGI IMG/M metagenome (GOLD analysis project Ga0194131, IMG submission 148631) | Freshwater microbial communities from Lake Tanganyika, Tanzania - TA2015053 Kigoma Offshore 120m | ecosystem: Environmental > Aquatic > Freshwater > Lake | place: Tanzania: Lake... | reverse complement strand
GCATCCCCGCCAGCACGATCCGCAGCTTGTCCGCCGAGCTCCACTTCCGACGCCGGTCCTGGTTCATGCTTCTCTCCTTCTGAGGGTTTTGGTTTTTCCTACCCGTGGAGAGAACCATCGCCTACCTTAGCCGATGTGCCAGTTGGGATGAAACACTACAGTAGCCCTCAACCTGTTGCCAGTAGTCTTGATCGCCGCGGACTTTGCGGCAATAGCTGCAGATGGGCAGAATTCCTTGCAACTGCTTGACGTGGGCCAAGGCCTTTTCAAGTTCCTTGACGCGGTCGGCGTAGCTCTGCTGTAATTCCACCATGCGAATACCGACATTGACGCGTGCCTGTAGTTCGTGAGGCAGGGCGGCAAAGATCTGACGCGCTGCGATCCAATCGCCGTTGTTCGCTTCCAGTTGCTGTGCGGTATGGAAAGCGCTGATGGCGCCGAGATTGCCGACGGCCCCCTTGAGCGTGTGTGCCGCGTCTCGCAGTGCCGAGTCATCGTGCTTGCCGAGTGCCGTGCGAATGGATTCCAGCAACTTCGGGCACTCTTCATCAAAGATTGCGATGAGCTTTTGCAGGACCAGCCTGCTATTGCCCACACGGGCAAGAAGAGCTGTGCGGTCGAGGACGCCCAATGCAGCTTGCCGAGGAGTCATCTGGGTGGCTGCTTGAGTTGTCGCTGCTCGAGTTGCGGAAGGAACGAGGTCCGCAATGGTCTGCAATAGCTCTTGCGTCTGGATCGGCTTACTCAGGTAGCCGTCCATGCCGGCGGCCAGACAGCGTTCGCGGTCGCCCTTCATCGCATGAGCTGTCAGGGCGATGATGGTGATGTGGTTCGAGGTCCCCTGTTCTTGCGCGCGGATGGCTGCGGTGGCTTCCAGGCCGTCCATGACCGGCATTTGCAAATCCATGAGTACGAGGTCAAACGCAGCCCGGGCCAGCGCCGCCAGCGCCTCTTTGCCGTTACTGACGACCACAACCGCGTGTCCCTGATTCTGCAGCAGATTGACGGCGACGATCTGATTGATGGGGTTGTCGTCGGCCAGCAAGATACTGAGAGCAGCCCCTTTGACCGTGACAGCAGTTGGCGTCGGCGGTTGCTTCCGGGGCCACGATACGTTGAGCGCTGATACGATGGTCTGCAAGAGTTCCTCCCCGATAACTGGTTTCACCAGGTATCGGGACACGCCCAGTTCTCGACAGCGGATTGCGTCACCATGCTGGTTTCCGGAACTGAGCATGAGAATGATTGTGCTGGCGCAGCTCGGATTCTTCTTGATGAGTTCGATCAAGGTGAAGCCGTCCATTTCGGGCATCATGTGGTCAATCAATGCCAGCTCAAACGGTGTGCCGGCCGCCAGCGCCGCGTCGAGCGCGGCCAACGCTTCCTGGCCGCTGCTAACAGTTGTGGGTTTCATTTGCCAGCCGGCCAGCATGTCGTGGAGAATACGGCGATTGGTAGCATTGTCGTCCACAACGAGCACGGGCAGATCACGGAGCTTGGCCGGCATCTGCGCCGGCTTGTCGCGGAAAGTGCTGTCGGCCAAACCGAAGCGGACTGTAAAGTGAAACGTACTGCCCGCACCCGGCGCGCTTGCCAGGGCGATGTTTCCATCCATGCGGCGTATGAGCTGCGCGGCAATTGCCAGGCCCAAGCCCGTGCCGCCATACTTGCGAGTGGTGGAGGAATCGGCCTGGGTGAACGGCTCAAAGAGGGCTCCTTGCTTGTCGAGTGGGATGCCGATTCCCGTATCGGAAACGCTGACGCGCAGGTAAACCTCCGCGGCTGTCACCCGGTCGGCTTGTACGCTAATCGCAACTTCGCCGCGCTCCGTATACTTGATGGCATTGCCGAGCAGGTTGACCAGGATTTGCCGAAATCGGTCAGAGTCGCCGACGATTCGATCGGGAACATCGGGAGAGACATCGCTGAGTAGCTCCAGGCCTTTATCGTGGGCGCGGACGGCGAAGGCTTTCATCAGGTCGCCAAGCAGGTCGCGCAGCTCGAACTCGACAAGTTCGAAATCCAGCTTGCCAGCCTCGATCTTGGAGAAATCAAGGATGTCGTTGATGACCCGGAGCAAGGTCTGGCCAGACGTCTGAACGGTGTTGAGATAATCGCGCTGCGTGGGGGTAAGCTCGGTGCCCAGGAGCCATTCCGTCATACCCAGAACGCCGTTCATCGGCGTGCGAATCTCGTGGCTCATATTGGCAAGGAACTCGCTCTTGGCCTTGGTGGCGGCCTCGGCAGCTTCACGAGCCTTGATCAGTTCTTCCTCGTCGCGCCGCCGTTGCGTGATATCGTGCCCGGTTGCATGGAATACGTTCAACTCCGTATGTGGCGTCGCATTCCATAGCACCCAGCGGTACGAGCCGTCCTTGCAGCGCAGGCGATGCTCGAACGACATCGCATTGATGCCAGTAGCGAGCTTGCCTACCTCGGCTGCCGTCGTGTGAACGTCGTCGGGGTGGACGAGTTCCATGTATGGCGTTTCCAGCAATTCCTCCACGGTGAAACCAAGCGTGTCTTGCCAGGCCGCATTGACGCGCTTGAATCGACCTTCGAAACTTCCCACGCACAAGAGATTGAGGGATTGATTGAAAAAGCGGTCCAGGTCCGACTCGGCACGCTTGCGCTCGGTAATGTCGACGGTAAGACAGCGTGAATGTACGAACTTGCCATCTCGCCAGAACCCATTGGAGTTGATCAGCACGTGCTTGATCGGGCCATTCTTGCAGCGCAACTGTGCCGGGTAGTCTTTTATCGTGTCCCCCCGGGTCAAGCCGTGCATGAAAACTCCGATGTTCTCCGGATCCGCGTGGAACTCCGCAATGTCGTGGCCGATACACTCCTCACGGGAATACCCGAGCCATTCCAGCTCGGTATGGTTGATGCGCTCGATGATTCCCTGCGCGTTGACCCAGTGAAGTCCGACGGGGGCATTCTCGAAGAAGTCGTGCAGGAGTTCCTCGCTTTCCCTGATTCTTTGCGCGCTGGCCGTCAGGGCGGAATTGGCGTCCGACAGCTCCTGAGTGCGCTCCAGGACACGCTGCTCCAGTTGAGCGTGTGCACTCCGCAGCCTTTCTTCGATCAGGAGACGTTGCCGATTCTCAATCTCCAGGGCCAGGGTGCGTTGCTTCAAGTCCTGCGAAATGCTCGCGAGCCGGTGAAACAGGAAGCCGAGTCCAGACACGCCCAGCAAGGTCATGCCCAGCAGCAGGTAGAATGTCCCCCGGAGCCCGCGGTTTACCTCGGCAATGAGCGGATCGAGCGGCCGAATGATCTCCAGAACACCCCGGGTATCGCCCACCTTCCAGTCCTTCTTGGGAGAATCGGGATGCGTGTTGTGACACGCCACGCAGCTCGCCGACATTCGATCGGCCAATGCATAACGCAGCACCGGTCGGCCCTCGTACTCCCCAAATCGGAAAAAGGGGTGTTCTGGATCGACACCCAGCGTATGCAACGCATCCCGCTCGACGTCATCGCGCGGACCGCCTTGCTTGCGCCACGGAAATGGGTGGTCGCTGAACAGCCGGACTCCCATGTTGCTTCCCTCTCCCTGGCCTTGTTCTCCAAGCTCGATCGTAAAGGTTGCGGGAAGGGGTATGGCGTGCTTCCTGGCTGCATAATCATGTGTCACTGCGACCCCGGCTTGCCTCATCGGTTCGGCGACGCGCTCGGCATAGAGTCGGCGAAACCTCTCAAGCGAATCGGCATATAACTTCGTGCCGTGCCGCGATGCGGTAGTAACGAGATCGGACGAGATCCGAGACAAATGCCAGAAGACGATGGCCGCGCCGATTCCGAAGAGGACGGTCAAGCCCAGGATCGTGGACCATGGTTGCAAGGACGCTTTCCGGCTCATTGTGCCAATACCTCGCTCATTTATTGCCGGAGCGCGGCAACGGTGAGAGGCTTGTTCAACAGCGGGCTGTCGGAGTTCAGAACTCCCTTGTTACCGAGGCAATCGTATGGGCCGACATGCGGACGTCACCAAGTCAGTCTAACCTCCCGGCACGATTGAAACCAGCCCACAGCGTCAGAGCCAATTCGTCGAGTCAGTGCCTGCGAAAGGCCGGCGATCATCCTTGAGCCATGTGCACGGTAGTGATCTTGATGTCGTGGATGCGCGTGCCGCGAACGACTAACGGCGAGCGCTTACGCCGATCGCTACCATAGACACAGGACGGCTCCGCACGACTTGTGTCTTGCTCGAAAGCGCTTTTGACGACGGAGCCACGTACGAACGAATCGCAAGCAGGAGCGCCGTACCATGGCCAGCATGTCCAGTGAATTCAGCGGGCGCGTGGCGCTCATCACGGGTGGGTCGCGCGGCATCGGACGGGCGACGGCGTTGCGCCTGGCAAGCGAGGGGGCTGATATTGCATTCAGTTATGCCAGCCGCGCTGACGACGCCGCGGAGACGGCCAAGGCAATCCGCGCCCTTGGCCGGCAGGCAGTTTACTGCCCTTGCAACGTCGCCAATCCCGAAGAAGTCCAGCGCCTCGTTGACACGGCGCGGCAACTCGGGCCGATCGACTATCTTGTGCATAACGGCGCCATCAGCAACATTCAGGACCACAGCACACTCAGCCTGGAGCTGTGGCGAGAAACCATCGATGTCAATCTGACGGGCACATACCTCGTGGTGTTCGCGGTCAAGGACGAAATGATTCGGCGTCGCTTTGGCCGCATCGTGACGCTGTCCTCGGTGGCAGCACTGCGGCCGCGGCAGATGCAGATCCACTACGCCTCGGCCAAGGCTGGAGTCATCGCCTTTACGCGGTGCTGCGCCGAGGCGTTTGCCAGCCACAACGTCCGCATCAATTGCGTTGCCCCCGGGCTGATCGACACCGAGATGGCCCGAGTGCTGCCGCCGGCGGCGATGCAGACGGTGATCGAGCAGACGCCGCTGGGCCGCCTGGGCACTGCCGAGGAGATGGCGGCGGTGATCCGCTTCCTGCTGAGCGAAGAATCGAGCTTCATGACCGGCCAGACGCTAGCCGCAAGCGGCGGCCGCATCATGCTGCCCTGAAACCCTCCCAGGCCCCGGCCGGGTTCGAGATCACCGACTACCTCGGCGATGCGTCGTAGGTTCTCAATTTCCCCGGGTGCGTCATCTTGGCTTGCGTTGCGCTTACGCGTCTTGCACATCCACGCGCGTCCCTTGGCCGCTTCCCCCCAGACTTGCCGAGAAGTTACGAAACTTCGACATAACATCAATTGAAATAGTCAGTTGCGACTCAGATCCGAGCCTGCCGGCATTCGATTTCTAAATGGCTATTCGACAATAACTTAAGGCGAAGTTCCAGTTGTGACGGCGGGGGCAGTTTGTTAATTCAGGTAAATTGGAGAAGATAGATTGACTGGTAATTTATCCGGATTTACCATTTACCCCAGATTAACCCATTTTCCCTTGGTTCTGGGTGGGTGCGGTCGTTCCTAACATTCCCCCCTGTGGGAGGAGGTCAGCTCGCATGTATAGTCTGGTTTTGATGGCGGCAATGACGGGTGCTCCGGCGACGGCCAACTGGTGTCACCGCTGCCACGGTTGTTGCCACTGCTCGTGCTACTGTGGCTGCTGGGGTTGCCACGGTTGCTGCGGTTGCTGGGGTTGCTACGGTTGCGGGTGCTACGGCTGCCATGGCTGCTACGCCGGCTATTGCCACGGCTGCTGGAGCTGCTACGGCTGCTACGGCTGCTACGGCTGCTACGGCTGCTACGGCTGCTACGGCTGCAGCGCCTACTCGGCCCCGATCTACGTGGCTCCGGGTGGAGTCATGGTTCCCAAGGGCGAAGAGCAAGCTCCGCCGCCCAAGAAGGAAAAGGACAAGGGCGAGGTCCAGCTCAACCGGGCGCGCCTGATCGTCCAGGTGCCGGCCGGCGCCAAGCTGTTCATCGACGATCAGCCGATGACGTCGACGTCCGCGAACCGCACGTTCGTGACGCCGGTGCTGCAACCGGGCCGGACCTACTACTACGAAATCCGCGCCGAAGTCGTTCGCGACGGCCGCACCGTCAGCGAGAACCAGCGCGTGATCCTGCGTCCGGGCGAGATTGCCCGTGCCACGTTCACGAACCTGGCGCAGCCCGCCAGCGCCACCGCGCAGGCGTCGAACGAGCAATAGTCGAAAAGTTCCCGTCCGCGATCCGCTGCGAAAGACCCGAGGGACCATGTCCCTCGGGTCTTTCTGTTCGTATGAGCCGAATCCAGTGAACCATCTCGACGCCGCGCGGTCTATTTCCGTGGATAGTGCGTCCATGATGTAGCCTGGCAGCCTGCCACCTTGCCATGGTGGATGCGGGGGTTCAAATCCCCCTGGACGCTCTGTGGGAATGATGAACGGCTGAGGAATGCATCGAGGGAATGCTGCCGTTCATCGTTGGCAAAACGTCCTCGCGGGCCAGCCTGGAGTGGCCGCCACCCTGTCAAGGTGGAGATCGGGAGTTCAAATCTCCTCGGGGACGCTTCGACGCAGTGTTCAGTTTTCAGTTTTCAGTGTTCAGCAAATCTGGCCTGGTCATGCTGCACGGTTAGTCTTTTGTGTGCGTCTTGGTAGCGGGGCAGCGGTGGGATAGCGTGGGAATGCGTTCGGCGCCAGCTCGACGGGTAGCGGCACGGCGGCGGGCACGGCAGCATGGTAGCGTGGCTTGCCGCGCAGCAATCTCACGAGGAACGGCACGGTCTTGAACGTCGTCCACAGGGCCGCGAACATGCCCACGATCTGATAGCCGACGCGCACCTTTCGCAACGGCGAGCCGTCCTTGCGCATGGCCTTGAGCAGGTTGATGGGATTGTAGAACGACCAGTAGCCGCCGAGCCATTTGAGTTGGCGGGCGAGGTGCGACTCGCGGCCCTTGACGATGACGTAGTTGCCATCGTGGTGCCGGTCGCCGATCTTGAGGCCGCCGACCTCGGCCAGCACGCCGGGATTCGCGAAGGTGTTTTCCCATTCCTTGGTGCCGACGCCGGGAGAGTGCACCGTGCATTGCAGCGAGATGGCTCCTGCGTCGCGGAGAAACTTGACCTGGTTCGACAGCCCGTACAGCGAATTCGGCGAGTCGAAGGGCTGCCCGTCGTGGTACATGATCATTGCCATGGGCGCGATGTTGTTGGCATGCATCAGCCGAAACAGCTCCAGCGTCTTCTCCGGCTTTTGCCCCTTGTTGATCAGCTCTGCGGTCAGGTCCTCGATGCCGAACCAGATGGCGTTCAGGCCGGCGCGACGGGCCAGCGGCAGCAGGTCCTGGTTCTTGTAGGTGTCGAACTGCGTGGCCTCCGTGGCCCAGCGGATGCGCTGGCCCAGCGCGCGGCCCTTGGACGTCGTTGCCCGGGCCAGCGCCTCGAGCATCTCCTCGGCCGTCTGCCGCTTGTTCATGAAATTGTCGTCGGTGCCGATCATGTAGCGGATATGAAACCTGTCGTAGAGATCGCGCATCTGCGCGACGACGCCTTCGGGACGGCGAAAGCGCCAGGTTTTCTGGTTGACGGCCGGGATCGGGCAATAGGAGCACGAGAACTTGCAACCCTGCGTGAGCTGAATGGAGGCGATGCGCACGTGTCGGCCGACACTGCGGGCCGGGATGGGCGCCGCCGACAGGCCGGTGCCGCGATGCGGCGGCTCCAGCAAGCACAGGTTGACGGCCTCGTCCGGGAATTCGTCGAACGATTGCACGAGCCGCTGCAGGCCGGTGTCGATGAGCCGCGGCTCCTGGATGGTGGCGTCCGGCGCCAGGTAGACGAGTCCCGGGACGTCGTCCAGGGCGCCGGCGTGACGCGCCCGCTCGAAGGCCGCCCGGATCGGCTCGCCGGGGCGGCGATGCTCGGCGAGCACGTTGAGCAGATCGACCAGGACGTAGGCCTCGCCGGTGATGACAGCGTCCGGTCCCACGTTGCCGTGCGGCGTCGGCACCGGCCAGTAATCGTAGGGCTGATAGATGGCCTTCGGTCCGCCCACGAGAATCAACGGTCGTTGCTCGCCAAGCTGCCAGGCATCGGCAATCATGGCGTAGGCCTGCGAGGAACTGTGTCCCATGGCGGACAGCAACAGCATGTCGGGAATCCGGCCGTCGAGTCGGGCCCGGCTGGGGCGGAAACGCGGGTTCCAGAGCTGATAGACGCAGCGGGTACTGGTGATGCCAGCATCGTGAAGCGTGCCGGCGATGCTGCGCGGCCCGGCGGGGAAGATATAGCGGTCGTAGATGACGAACGGCAACTTGCGGATGCGCGGATCCCAGCAAGCGAAGACCACGGCCGAGAGGTCGCCAAGGTTGGCCCGATGCTGCCGCAGGCGCTGACGCATCCGGCGGAAGGCGCCAGCCGGCGCGAAGATGTCCTCACCCTTGCGTGCTGTCAGTTCCATGATAATACCTTTCGCGGTACTGTACCTTTCTGGGATCGGTAGGCTGAGCACTTGCCGGCGGCCGATTTAAGCATCTTTGAGCATTCGTGGCAATAACTCGTTGGCGCCGGCGCAGGCCCGGCGCGATGGGCAAGCGCGGCAGCCTGGGTTAAGTTCGCCTGCGGTCAGCGCCAGCCGATGATTGAATCGGCACGTCATGTTCGTAAGCTGTTCCGCGCTGGCATTCACCGTCCACCCCGGCACCCGGCAGGTCCAATGACGATGACCCAACACAGCGAGCACTACATCCTGGCGACCGGCGGCAAGGACGTCGAGCGTCTGCGGTTGCTCCACCAGGTTTACGGGCCCGGCACGGAGGCGCTGTTCCGGCGCATCGGTCTGCGCGACGGCCTGCGCGTCGCCGAGATCGGCTGCGGCAGCGGCAACATCGCCTGCTGGGTGGCGGAGCAGGTGCGGCCGACCGGTACGGTGGTCGCCATCGACAACAGCACGGCTCAGATCGAACAGGCGAGCCGGCAGGCGCACGCGCGCGGACTGCGGAACATCGAATTCCAGGTCGCCGATGCCTACTCGCCACGGCTGGCCGAAGGCTCGTTCGACGTCGCCTATTGCCGGCTGGTGCTGATGCATCTCACCGATCCGGGCAAGGCGCTGTCGGCCATGGGGCGGCTGGTGCGGCCCGGCGGCACGGTCGTCTGCGAGGAAATGGATCTCGGCTGCTGGCTGTGCGACCCGCCGGCCGAAGCGATGCGTCGCTTCTTCGAACTGAACGACGCGCTGGGCGAACGCCGCCACGAACATTTTCGGCTCGGCGCCTCGCTGCACCGGCTGTTCCGGCAAGCCGGGCTGGCACGCCCCGAGGTCGGCACGAACTTCACGCTCGCCCTCCGCGGCGAACAGAAGCGCCTGCTCGGCATGACCTTCCAGGAATTTGCTCCCGAACTGGTGCGCGAAGGGCTGGCGTCGCAGTCGGATGTGGAGCGCATCGCCGGCGAGCTGATGATGCTGGCCGATGATGAGACGACGCTGTTCGGCTTCCCGCTGGTCGTGCAAGTCTGGGCCACGGCGGGATAGCTACCGATCGCCGCGCGGCTGATGTAGCACGGAATTGCGATTGCGTGCGTGCAAGATCGTTGACGGTTCATCGCCGGCGATTTGTTTTTCGAGTTGCATTCCAGTCGCGTATCCTTTTCCCGCACGCGTTTCAGGGGCAGTTCATGATTTGAATGTTGGCGACTGTCTTTGCTTGGTTTTCTAAGGTCACTTGACCCCAGACTCTTAACGTGTAGGTGCCCACTTCGAGGCCGGGGAAGGAAACGGCCCAGCCCGGATTCGTGGCCAGTGGTTGCTGGCTAAATGTCCCAGTGAACTTCTTGTTGTCGGCGGGGTTGGCGGTCCGGGTCATAGTAGCCTGCAATGGCGCCTCTTCCGCGTTGGCGGTCCCGTAAGGTTGGAAGGTCGCCCTGCAGCCGGTCGCGCCGTCGGTCGGCCAACTTATGGTGATGCCATATTCCCCATGAGCTGTCACCTCAAATGTCGCAAGCTCGTGTGTCTGAGTTGTCGGCTCAAAGATGACCAAGTCATATTTACCAGGCTCCACGTCCGTGAAGGGAATTCCCCACAGGCAGTGACTGCAGCATGAAGGAAACGGCTTGCCAAGAAGAACCCGTGACTTGTCCTTGCGACACAGGTAGCCGAAAAGTTCAAGCTATGCAGTCCCTTCGCGAATCCCTGAGCGACGATGAATGGCCCCTCTAGCTTAGGCGTCTTTTTCGGATCCGGATGATGAATGACAATCTCAGGCCGGTTTGGCTTGTTCGGCTTCCTTGGCATGCCGCTCCTTCCTTTCGGTTGAAGGGACTCTTCTATTCAGGCAGTCGCTGGGCGATTGCGTTCAGTCCAGTGGTTGCACGACGACATTCTTGAAAGACGCGGCACCTCGCTGGACCAGCAAGCCCAGGCCGGATCCCTTGCGTGGATCCATGAAACTCTGGGCGCCGAGCTTGGTGATCGCAGGATTCAATCGAGTCGTCTCGCTTTCAATTCTTTCCCATTCCAATTCTCCGATGGATTGTCCGTCCCAGAATCCCCGGACCTTCTGGGGAGTGACTTCCACCTTCAAGGTTCGCCATTTCCCTGGAGCCAGAGGATGCTGGCTGGAGGTGAGTGCCGGCAAGTAGACCTCGGGATCGCCCGGCGCATCCAGATGAAACAATGGCTGAAGTGTTGCGTGGGTTCCTTTTCCTTGAAACTTCGGATTGTTCATCTTGATAAGGTCCGCCGGATCTTTCAAATCGTTGAATGTAAACTGGTAAAGGAAGTCGAGGCGACCCCGGGCGCCATCCTGCTGTTGGTGAAACAGGTACAAACCAACCCGGGCATTGTAGTCGCTCTGATCGTGGCGCATCGTGACCTGGAAAAAGAAGCTGCGACAGGGGTTCTGCACCAGTTCCACGAGAGAAAGCTTCCAGGAGTCGACCGAGAAATGATTATCGTGACTAAGGGATACCCGCCCCGAGTCCTCTCCGGTACTGAACCGGTAAGCCAGCGGGCGACCGTTTTCGCCGATGAAAGTGACCGCTTCACCGCTGGCCAACCTGTCCGCAGTCACCTTCATGGGATCGGGCCGGAAAACCCAAGGCAGCAGGGCAAGCAGAAAGATGGCGGTGACGCCGGCAAGGACAAGGCTGCGACTCAAGACTGGATGGCGCCGGCACGTGCGCCGCAGGGTCTTGAAAAGGCCTGTGGGGCGAATGCGTTTGCCTGCCAGCCACTGCTGCAAGTCATCTGCCAGTTCTCCCGCGGACTTGCAGCAGACTTTCGGCTCCTTCTCCAAACACTTGAGCACAATCGTTTCCAGCGACCGGTCCAGTGTCCGGACGAGCGACCGAAGCGCGGGAGGTTCGTCGCGCAGGACCGCACGAAAAACCTCTTCCTTCGTTCCACCGCAAAAGGGCAGCTTGCCCGTCAGCATTTCATAGAGGATGACCCCCAAAGCCCAGACATCGGTGCGGCTGCTGATACGGTCAACTTGGCCGGCTACCTGTTCGGGCGCCATGTAGGCCGGGGTGCCAAGTTGCTGACCGGGCTGGGTGAGATCGAGGCTGCTATCGGCCAGCTTGGCTAGCCCGAAGTCCGCGACGAGCGGCTCGCCATTGTCGCCTAGCAAGATGTTGCTCGGCTTGAGATCGCGGTGGAGAATTCCTTGATCGTGGGCGTGCTGAACACCTCGGGCGATCTTGATCATCAGGGCGACAGAGGTGGTTGGGTCATTGCCCAGTCGAGCCAGGTGATTTCGAAGGGACCCGCCCGCGACAAAAGGCATGGTGAAGTACGGCTGGCCGGAATGCTGGCCCACTTCGAAGATCGGCACGATGTTGGGGTGAAACACCGTGCCGCCCGCTTGTGCCTCGCGCTGGAAGCGGAGGATCTCGTCGGGGCCGGCTAGATCTCCCGAGCGCATGACCTTCAGGGCAACGATTCGATTGAGACCAGTATCACGTGCTCTGTAGACGATCCCCATGCCGCCTTGCGCCACTCTGGCCAGCAACTCGAATCTGCCAAACGGTGGAAGCGGCGCTTCGAGCGCCGGTTCCGCGGTTGACCCCGCAATGTCGGCATTTGTCGGTGACGTCGTCGGCTCTTCTTCGTGCCCAGGCAGCATGAACGGTGTGGCACGATGCGAGAAGGAGGACGGGCTCATGCCATTCAGCGGATGCTCAGATTCGGGACGACGGGCAACCATAACGGCGACTCCTGGCGCCATTGTTGACAGCGATTTCGGGCAGGTCAACAAGAATCCTCAAAAAGATATCCCCACACGCGCGTTCGACACTCACGCCGAGCGGCTTGGCAGGCGGCCGGACATTTCGCACAACGAAATGGGGCAACCTTGATGTAGCACGGAATCGCGATTCCGTGCGTGCAGATCGCTGACCGTTTGATCGCTGGCGATTTTTTAAAACGAGTCGCGTCAAGTCGCGTCCCCTTTTTCGCGCCGTGGAGTGTAGAGCAAGAGCGAATTCAGTTGGCCGCCGCCATCATCATTCCAAGCCAGCTCGTTGCCCGCCTTGTCTTGCAGCAGCAGAAATGAGTCCAGTTCCTTGCTGTCCATCGTCAACTCATAGTTCTTGCCGCCTTGCAAGCGAACCTCGTAGCGTTTGGCGGGCATCGCCGAGCCCTGCAACGGCTTGACCTTCGCATCATCGTCGGCAATCATTCCCTGTGTCTCGAACACCATCTTGTCCCTGATCGCCGCCACTCTTGCTTTTTTGGCGATCTCCTCGGCCAGCCAGGGAAGGCAATCCACATCGCGTCCCGCCAGCAGCGGAAACAAGCGGGCATACTGCCTTTCGTCGGCCTCCAGCAGCAGATCGGTGAGCACCTGTGAATTGTCGGCGGCGTATTCGGCCAGCAGGTTGGTCGCCAGCGTGCGCTCGGCGGCTTTTTCCGGGCTGCGATCCTTGAAATAAACAGACAGCGGAGCCAGCAACGCCTGCCGGACAGGGCGATACGCCTCGCTCCACTGGCCCAGGTAGACCGGATTCTCCAGAACGAGGTCGTTGACCACCAGGGACGCAACCTTGGCCCACTTGGCGTTGGCAGGATCGTACTTGGCCAGCGCAGCCGCGGCCCGCAGCCGTTGCGCTTCCTTTCCCCTGGCGGGTGTTGCCACCACGACCCACAGCTTCGGCAACAGTTCATCCTTGTGGGGCGCCAGGAAGTCACGAATCACCGCCACGTGCTGCGGTTCGGCATCGAGCAGCCGGCCGTACAGGTAATCGACCTGCGCGGGGTCCACCGGCAACAGGGCCAGACTGGTGTGCAGTTGCTGACGAGACTTGTCTGCGGCCTTGCCGTTCTCGTCACGCAAGTGTTGATCGGTCCATTGCCGGTAATCGGCCATCTGGTCCACGATGGCTCGCACCTGGGCCATGTCTGCATTGACAAGGGCATCGACAAGGCCCTTGGCCAGGGTTGCTTTCTGCTGCTCGACAACTTGATCCCGAATCGTCAGGCCGGTAAACGTCGCCACGGCCAGCAGCACGGCCGTGATCGCGGTTCGCACGGCATGATACCGGCTCGCCTGGCCCATCATCTTCTGCTGCTGCGGCGTCCAGTTCTTCTTCTGCGTCCACCAGCGAATCTGCAGCCACTGAAGCAGCGACGGCAACTGCCGATTCTCCGGGCGAGCCTTCCACACCACTGCCCGGTCGGCCAGCAGCAACTCGGCCCGGCCGCGCCGCGTCTCCTTCTGCTTGCGCGTCAGCCAGTCGCGAAGTGAAGGGACGAGGTAATCGTGGGTAAGCTGGTAGTATCTGTCGTTTTTTTCGTAGCCACAAGCAGCCTTGCTTGTGGGCTCGTCGGGCTGACAAGCAGGCTGCTTGTCGCCACGGTCATCCGCTCCTTCCGGATCGGTCGGCGTGATCAAGCGAAGCTCGCTGTCGAGGATGCGGCGGAGGTCCTCGAAGTCGCGCGGGCGATGCGCGTAACGACTCGCGGCGCGGAGGTCTTCGACTGAGCGCATGTGCCCCTTGATGTCGCTACCCGCTTCGGGCAAGAAGGCTTTCAGCACCGCCTGGGCCGCTTTCTGGTGAAGGCGATGTTGCGGCGGGGCGGTCGTGGCGGTGAACGTCTCCTCAAGAAAGGTGACGCCGACGCCTTCCGTGCCGCCAACGTCCTTGAGCGTGCCCGGGGACCACGGCTTGCCCTTCACCATCTCGGCAAACAGGGCCAGGCGGACGCAGATAATCTTGCCTTCCTGGGAACAGACTGGAGACGGCTTGATCGACAAACGCTTCTTGCTCCTTGGCGGGCGCGTGATTTTCCGGCAAGGTGCCGTAGGCTTGACCGAAGGCAGTCAGGACTTTCCGGGCGTGACGGGGATCGAAGAGGTCGACCAGGGCCGAGTTTTGACCTTCAAGAACACGAATCTCCAGGTTCTTCATGAAGCGGCTGACGGCCAGCCAGAAATCATCGCGCACCATGACAATGGCCTGAACCCGTTCGCCATCGCATTGGCGTAAGGCCTGCACGAGGTCTGCGTTCTCCCGGTCCTGCTTGCCGTGTAGCCATTGCTCGAACTGGTCGAGAACGAGGACGAGCTTGTGCCGTGGCCGCTCCTGCCGCCGTAGATGGGCCACGGCTTCACGCAAGGAAAGGTCATTGGACAATTCGGGACATGCTTTCAGGATGCCCTTCAGCAAACGGGCTTCGGTATCATCTGGCGTGGACTCGATGTACACGACCCGCACCGAGTTCGCAAGTCGAGGCAGCAACCCCGCCTTGACGAACGACGATTTGCCGCAACCGGATGGTCCGTACATGACGCCGACCCGGAACGTCTGCTCGGCAACTGTTTCCTCCAGGCGGTACTTCCAGAAGCGCAGCGTATCGGGCAGTCCGTTCCGATCACGTGGACCGGGCAGCAATTCCAGGAAAAAGTCGGCATCGCCGGCATCGAACGAGCGCAATCCCTTGGGAATGATCTTGAGCGGCGCTGGCGTTTTTTCCGCTGTCGCTTTCGGTTGCAGCCAGTGGTTGAGGTCGTCGGCGAAATCCAGGGCCGTGGCAAAACGATCGGTCGCTTTCTTCGCCAGGGCCTTGAGGGTGATGCGTTCCAGTTCCCTGGGAATGGCGGGGTCGATCTGTCGAGGCGGACGGGGATCCAGCGTGGCAACATGGGACAGCAAGATGTCAGCAGGGTCAGCTTCAAACGGACGCCGACCGACCAGCAATTCGTACAGGACCACGCCCAAGCTGAAGATGTCCGAGCGGCCATCGACAAGATGTCCTTCGCCGCTGGCCTGTTCAGGGCTCATGTAGGCGGGGGTGCCCATGATCCCGCCGCCCTTGCCGAAATCTTCCTCCTTCAAGGCCAGGCCAAAATCGACAAGGAACGGCTTGTTGCTGGTGTCGATGAGAATGTTGCCCGGCTTGACATCCCGGTGGACGAGGCGATGCTGATGGGCGTATTGCAAGGCGTCGGCCATCTTCGCCACCAGCGCCACCGCTTCCCGCACCACCAGGCGAGATTTCTTGATGCGGTCGGCAAGGCTGCAACCTTCGATGAACTTGGACACGACATAGGGCTGGCCATCGTCCGAACGGCCGACGTCGTAGACCGGCACGATATGCGGGTGATCCACCCCGGCGAGAACCTGGGCCTCCACCAGATACGCCTCGGCATCCTTGGGGCCGCGATAACGATGGGTCCGCGGAACCTTGATGGCGACCCGCCGTTTCAGTTCCTCGTCATGGGCCAAGTAGACGATGCCGAAGCCCCTTTGCCCAGAATGCTCTCGATCCGGTAGCGACTGATGAGGGGAACATCGGATTGCGGCTGAAAAGGGTAGACGGTCACTTGCTGCTCTTGTTGCGAAACAAGTGACCTGGTGATTTGCCCACCCTCGAATGAGTTCAAGGAACCCATCGCGTCGACATGCTTCTTCAGCTCTTCGGCCAGTTCCGGACAGTCGCGGCACAGTTCCTCGGGCGTGACGCCTTGTCCCTGCTCGCGTAGCTGCTGCCAGCGGATGAAAAGATCAACCAGGCGAGTGGAATCGGCCATGGGGGTGGTTTCCGGGTGATCGCTATTCGGCTAGTTAACCACACCCTGGCGAGGTTCGCAAGCATTTTCTGGTCAAGCTAGTTTGATCGGGTGGGGCATCGGACGCAGCGTCGTGTCCCCATTTTTCGACCCTCTCGATTCGTCCAGGTCGGGATGCGCCGAGGGGGTGTATGTCGTTATCTGGACGAATCCTGGACGAATGTTCTGGACGCATGGCGTCCTTCCCCGGCCGTCGATCCGGCTGTGGGCCGGAGGCCGGGCCCGGCGGCTGCGCGAGGTCCGCGGCGTAACATCTTTCTTGGTTGATACTTAAGTTGCAAGGCCTGGATAAGCCGCGGCGCAGCGCTGGATTTGCTGCCGGGCCCGGGGCAGGAATGTCGTTTCTCGCTGTCCAATCAAGCTATAATCAGGGGATTGAGCGGGGCACCGGAAGCGAAACGCTGGCAGCGAGGAGTGGGAGTTGGACGAGCATCGAGCGGCGTTGGAGAAGGTGGTGGCGTTGCCGGCGTTGCTGGGGTACCTCAATTTTTCGGAGGGCCGGGCCGACGCGCGATTTCAGAAGCAGCTCAGCGACGCCATGTCGGCGTTGCACGAGCGCGGGCTGTTCGAGCCGTGGAAGGCGCTGCGCGACCTGCTGCAGGCCGAGCTGGTGGTGCTGCGCGAGGGTCAGAGCAGCGCTTTCCGCGACACGGAGCAGGTGGAGGGCGTGCTGCGACTGGTCTTCGAGGGGGTCCTGCCGGCGTATCGCCGCCACCATGCCGATCTGCTGTTTCACCAGAGCGACAACGACCTCATGCAGCCGTTCTTCCTGGCCCGCGTCTTCGAGGCGGTGCTGGGCCAGCGCGGGCCATGGCATGAGGACGAGCGCATCATCGTGGGGGCGCTGCGGCGGCTGAACGACTACGTCGGGCATCGCCCCATCGCCACGCTGGAGAGCCGGCCGCTGGGGGAACCGTACGAGCACGAGCGTCTGCGGCCGATACCGCTGTTCATCAAGGGGGCCGGCGCCGCCTGGGGGCGCTATCAGCGGCTCGTGGAGAAGGCTCTGGAAATCCTCGGGGACACGGACCAGAATCTGCTGCACGAAGCTTGCTTCAGCGTGGAGCAGCTCGACGAGCTGGCGCTGGATCCGCGCGGCTACGATTTCGGCCACCCGGCGGACAAGCGGCCCAACTACGTGTTCGGCGAGTGGGACCCGCATCTCATCGACAACCAGGGTCGCTATCGACGCTATGTTGCTCGCCAGTTCATCCTCGACGGCCTGCTGGAACGGGCCGGCGAGGGGCGCGGCGAAATCGACGCCGACGAGGCGTTCATTGAATCGGCGAGCGTGCTGGCGGGGACGATCCTGATGGCGACGGGGGTGTCCGGCTCCGGGCCGGAGACGCACGATTCGTCGGTGACGCTGTCGAGCCTGGTGCCGCGCATCGCCAAGTATCGCGAGGAGTTTTACAACGGCCTGATCAAGCGCTTGCCGGAGACGCATGCCGCCCGGCTGCGGCAGGAGGCGAAGCTCACTCGTCAGCCGTTCGGCGCGGCCCGGCAATACATGAACAATTACCTGGCGAAGCAGCGGGCCTTTCAGCTCCAGCAGAAACAGCTGGCGCTGCTGCTGGCCGAGATGGGTTACCCCGATGTGAGCCGGCGGCAGGCGCGTACCATTTCGGTGGCGTCGATTCGCCTGCTGGCGGAGATGCACCTGCGGCTGGCCCTGGGAAGGCTGCACGTGGAGCGCGGCGCGTTTGCCGAGGCGGCGGCGCTGCTGCCGGAGGTCGAGGAACATCTGCGCCGCGGCATTGAATGCGGCGCCGTCGTCGACCCCTGGAACATCCTCGGCTTCCAGGGGCAGTACCTGCGTTTCGCCGCCCTGGAAGACAGCGTCCACGATCATCGCATCGATGAGCTGCTCGCCGTGATGTCGCAGCTTTTCAGCCTTTATTTCCAGGTGCTCAGCAACGGGGCGGCCAAGGGGAACTTCAAGGGCGAAGCCCATTGCCTGGAGCAGATGAAGCGGCTCGCCGACTGGTGGGACCGGTTCGCGACGCATGAAGTTAGCGGCGTACCGCGCGTGCATGGCGGCGAGGCCACGACCTCGGCGGAACACGTCGCCCGCGCGCTGGGCCGCTGGCGCGAGCGCGGCGCCGCCAGCTCGGATCTCGCTTTCTGGCGCGAGCACCTGGAGAGCTTCACGTCGCCGAAGTCGTTCGCGCTCGTCGTCGATGCGCTCCTGCACAAGGAGGATTACCGGGCGGCCATGGCGCTGCTCGTCACCTGGGTGGGCCAGGCCGCAACCGTGTCGCTCGAAGAAGCGGATCATTCGTTTCATTCGCTGGCGCTGCGCTGGATGCTGGGCGTGTGCGGGCCGCCGGACCAGGCGACCGCCAGCGACGCCGCCGATGCCGGCGCCGGTCTGGAAATGGTCGCGAAGTTTCTGGATTACCTCGAAGCCAACGCCGAGGATTTCTGGCATGTTCCGCGGCCGGAAACATTCGATGTCGGCGCCATCGGCCCGGATGACAGCGGCCGGCAACAGGAGCAGGAAGAAGACAATCCGTACGAGGCCGCCTACGAGGACGTCACTTACGAGGACAGCACCGACGACGACGTGGAGGCCGAGGTCCTCGACTTCATGCCGCAGAAGGACTTCGACCTGACCGCGATCGGCGAGGAGCTGGAGACGCGCCTGCGTTTCCTGGCGACCGTCGCCCGGCTCTGGAATCTGGCGACGCGCACCGCCCGGCACCTGGCCGGCCCCGCCGCCGTCCTGCCCGCCGGGCTTGCCATCGACAAGGTTCAGGAATGGCGCGATCGCGCGAAGATCAATCAACAGCAACTGCTCTTGCTGCTGGACAAGATACATGAGCACGAGGTACCGAAGCCGTCCGGTTCATATGAATCGGTCGTCGAGTTCGACCGCCGACGGCTCTTGAAGGAGCGACTGCTGACCGTGATCATCGGCGCTTGCATGGACACGACCCTCGCCATCGGGGCCATGCAAGCAATCCTGGGTGAAGCGAGCGCAGCGACCGAGCAGCGCCCCGCCTGGGAGCCGGCGATCCTCGAACTGGAGCAGGCATTGACCAAGGGTGACGGCGCGCGGGCGCGTGCGGCGTTGCCGGCGTTCATCGAGGCGTTCCGTTCCGAGCCGCTGCTGTACACGCCTTTGGCGGCCGGGGGGCATCCCCGACAGATCCTGCAAGCCAGCCTGGCACAGATCATCCTGCGCGGTCTGGTGATGAACTTGCCGCGCATCGGCCTGATCCGCGAGACCTACGAACTGGTCCGCAGCGCGCAGCAGATGGAGGAGAGCCAGCAACTCCAGGGGCCGCGCATCACCGAATTCGATCATCTCTTCCAGGCAGCCTGCCGCGCCACCGTGGAAGCGTTTCTCGACTCGGTGCTGACGGACGGTGCTGTCGCCAGCAAGAAGAAAAAGAAAGACAGGGACAAGAGCGATGCCGAGAACATCGCCACGCTGCTGGAGACGGTCACCGAGCCGTTTCTCGCCCTGTGGATTCAGCATAGCAAGACACTACGGCTGAGCGTGCTTGAACAGGTCAACTCGGCGGAAGCCTGGGATCGGCTGCGCAGCTTCATCAGGAAATACGGACACGATCTCTTCCAGCCGCGCTTCCTCGCCCTGGGAAACCTGCGCGGCATCCTGCATCAGGGCGTCAAGCAATACCTCAACTATTTGCGTGAGAACCCTGACCCGCTGCACACGCTCAAGCTCATGGACGACCTGGAGCAGCACAGGATCGCGCAGGAAGACGCCGAGAACTCTCTGGATATCATCCTGCAGGCGCTCGTCGAGAACTACGAGGAGTATCGCGACTTCAATGCCACGACGACGCAATCGGATTTTGGCGAGAACTTGCACCAGCTTCTGGACTTCCTGCGTCTGAAGCTCAGCTACGAACGCAACGCCTGGCAGTTGCGGCCGCTGATACTCGTGCACGAGGTGCTGGCCCGCCGGCAACGCCGCGCGGCCGACCTGTGGCGCGAGCAGGTGCAAGGCTTGACGCGTGAGTTGGCCGACGAACACATCGGTGAGCTGCGCCGCCTGGAAAAGGAACATGGTATGGTGCTGCGTACCCTTGCGGATCGCCTAAAGGAGCGCTTCACCAAGCCGCTGCTGATCGACCGCCTCGTCTCGGGCGTGGAACCGGCGATGGATGAGGCCCGCAAGGGCGCGACACAGACACCACTCGAGGGAGAACTGCAACCGTTCATCGACAATCCCGTCGGCGCCGGCCTGGATGTGCCCGTGTGGCTCCGCCGTCTCGTCATGGAAGTGCAGCGCGTCCGTACCGCGCGCACCGACCTCGTCCGCCTGGTCGAATCGTTCTATCCGATCCCGAAGATCATCGTGTCCACGGAGGAACTCCGGGCGCAGTTCCGCGACTGGGACAAGTGACGGGATGCCTCGACACGCCGCGCGTCACGGTTCGTCGCGCTCCGGCAAGATGCTCACTTCCAGTGATGTCGGGTAGCGCTGGCTTCGATAGACGCGCTGCGTGGCGCGGATGAAGTCCGATTCCTCGGCGAGAAAGATGTTGGGAACGTATTTCTGCGGGTTGCGGTCCACGAGCGGGAACCAGGTGCTGTGGATCTGCACGAGGATGCGGTGGCCCTTCTTGAAGGTGTGCAGCACGTCTTGCAACTCGAAGGAAACCTTGGTCGGCTGGTCGGCGACAAAGGGTTCCGGCTTGCTGTAGCTGTTCCGATACCGACCGCGGAAGACCTCGCTGCGGACGTGCATCTGATAGCCGCCCAGCCGCCGCGTCGGCGCCGCGCCCGGCGGATCCGCGGTCTCGCCCGGAAACACGTCGATCACCTTCACGATCCAGTCGGAATCCGTCCCGGAGGTCGAGACGAACAGGTTGGCTCGAAGCGGCCCGGCCAGCGTGACATCCTTCTTCAAGACCGGCGTCTGATAGACAACCACATCCGGGCGGCGCGAAGCGAAGCGCTGGTCGTCGGTCATGTAGTCGTAATGCATGCCAATCGTGGTCAGATCCGTGAAGGGGACAGGCCGGCGCGGGTCGCTCGGATACTCGTCGTAACCTTGTTCGTCCTCCGGCGGATGGAATGACAGGGTGTTCCTGGCGCGGACATACAGCGTGCCCTTGTGGAGATTGCAGGGCGGCCAGGTGTCGAACTTCCGCCAGCGATTGACGCCCGTCTGGAAGACGTACGCCTCGGGCAGTTCGGGCGCGTCGCCGCCCTTGAGATGATGGTTGAAGAACGGCAGCTCGATGTTTTTCTGGAAAAACTCCGAGGTGCTGGCGCCGAAGTGAATGTTTCCCAGCCGGCTGCCGTCGCCGCGGGCCCAGCCGCCGTGTGCCCACGGCCCCATGACGAGCATGTTGTGGATACCGGGATTCTGCTTTTCGATGGCTTGATAGGTCTTGAGCGGGCCGTACAGGTCCTCGGCATCGAACCAGCCGCCGACGGTCATCACCGCCGGGGCGACGTTGTTGAGATGCGGCAGGATGTTGCGTTCCTTCCAGAACTTGTCGTAGGTCGGATGCGCGACAAACTCGTTCCAGAAGGCGACGCGATTCTTGTAGAAGCGTTCCTTGACGTTCTTGAGCGAGCCCATGTCGAGGAAGAACTGGTAGCCGTCCGGCGTGCCGTGCTTGAAGCCGGGGTTGCCCTTGGTGGTCGGCTCCGGCCGTGGCTGGCCGAACGACGCGAAGAAGTTGAACGCGTGCGGCAGGAAGAATGCCCCGTGATGAAAGAAGTCGTCGAAATACCAGTCGGCGATCGGGGCCTGCGGCGAGACGGCCTTCAGGGCCGGATGCGCGTTGATCATGCCGGCCGATGCATAAAAGCCAGGGTAAGAGATGCCCCACAGCCCTACCCTGCCATTGTTGTTGCCGACATGGCGGACCAGCCAGTCGATGGAATCGTAGGTGTCGGTGCTCTCGTCAATGTCGTTGCCACTGGTGCGCCTGGTGCGATGCGGCCGCATGTTCTCGAACTCACCTTCGGACATGTAACGGCCGCGGACATCCTGGTAGACGAAGATGTAGCCCTCTCTGGCGAAGTGCGCGTTTGGCCCGAGCTTGTCGCGATAGCTGCCCTGATCATATGGCCCGACCCCGTAAGGTGTGCGCATCATCAGGATTGGATAGCGGTGCGAGCGATTGCGCGGCGAATAGACCACGGTGTACAGCCGCGTGCCGTCACGCATCGCGATCTTGTGGTCCTGGCGAATATAGTGCTCGCGAACCGAAAAACCTGCCTTGTCCTGCCCGAGCGCGAAGGCCCCCGTCCCCAGCACCACGATCAACGCACAAGCGAACGCAATTCCTCGTCTCATACCCACTCCGCCAGTTTGCCTTTTGGCATTTGTCAATCGTAAACTGCTTGAATCGCTACCCGGCTTTCTCACCGACAACTCGATGAAACAGCTCTTCGAGATCCTCGTCATCGCTCTGCAAACCGCGAATGAGCACGCCGTGGTTATCCGCCAGGACGAAGAACGCCCGCGTAACCCAGCCATCGGGCACGGCGACGCGCAGATCGCCCCTGCCATTGTCGTGGACCACGCGCACGCCTTCAAGACGCAGGTCTTCGAGAAACGGCCCGGGCGGGCCCTGAATCTGCAAGCGAAAGCGATCCTGCCGGCGCTGGCAAAGCTCGGCCACCTTGCCATGGCAGAGCACCCGACCCTCATGCAGGATCACCACGCCCTCGCAAACCTTTTCGATGTCCCCCAGAAGATGCGTCGACAGGAGGATCGCCTTGCCGTGGTCGCGCCCCAGACTCAGAAGAAGATTCAGCATGCCCTCGCGGCCAGCCGGGTCCATGCCGCTCGTCGGCTCGTCGAGCAACAGCACCGGCGGATCGTGCACCAGCGCCTGGGCCAGCTTGAGGCGCTGCTTCATGCCGGTGGAGTACTCTTCCAGCTTGCGATAGCGGGCATCTTCCAGGTCAAGATAGGTGAGGACTTCATGAGCCCGGCGAAGGGCTTGCTTGCGCGGCATGCCGTAGAGCTGGCCCGCAAGGGCAACGTAGCTTGCCCCGGCCAGGCCCGGAACCAGAGCATCCGCTTCCGGCATGTAACCGATGACGCGGCGCAACTCGGTGCCATCACGATGGACATCGTGCCCCAGCACCCGGCCAACGCCGGACGACGGCGGCAGCAGGCCCAGCAGGATCTTGAGCAGCGTCGATTTTCCTGCCCCGTTCGGTCCCAGCAAGCCGATGCGGCCATGCTCCAACCGTAACGTCACGTCGCGCAACGCCTGATGCTTGCCATACCAGCGGCTGATATTCTCCAGATCGATGAAATTCACGGAGGGGCCCGTAAGCCTCGGGGACGATCACAGCATGCGAGGACATTGTATCGGTCGAGGCAAGAGGCCAAACTCATCCGGAAAGGATCGTGGCCAAGCCAGGAGTGTGTGCGGCAGACCAGGCATTGCCGGCACGCGCGTGCAAGTCGTCTATGTGTGAAGGCGACACATCCATCGCCGCTCAGTAAGACATCCGCATACTTGCTCAGGTCAACTCATCGGAGTCTTGGATAGGCTCAAAGTCGCGCTCCTCGAACGGGCCGGTCAGCACGCCGCTTGCACAGAGCCATTCCAGCGTTTCGAAGAACCCGTCGGTCCAGTACGCAGCATCATCGTGTCGCGGCAATACGAATAAGCGTTCCGGATTCGAGGGATGGAAGATGACTTCGTCGCCTTGTAGCGTGTCCCCCAACACAATACACTCGAGCGCCTTGGACTTCGAGAAGTCATCATCTTCGGTTTTCCAGAACCAGTATTCTTCGATCCGTTCGCGCCATTGTGCCAGCTCCTCTACGACCTTGCGCGGAGGGTAAATTCGCACGAATGCTCCGCCCAGCACTCCCTCGCCCAGCGTCGTGATGTACTGTTGATAGCCCGATGGAAAGTGCGTTCCAAGGTTCTTTTCGGCGAACTTGATTTCATCATCGGAAATCGGAGTTGGGGGTCGTCCAACGACTCTCAAGTTCTCGATTCTTGCCAGCAAGCCGGCGAGGTCCATCTGCACCACAGGAAGGGTCTTGTGCGTTGGTTCAGGAAACAATGACGAGATCGGCGTGTCTAGCGGCCTTCCAGAATCCAGCCTCTGGATACCGATCAAGCGCTCATTCTTGAATTCCAGGATCGTCACAAGTAGCCGCGTTAGGATAAGCTTACCGCGCCGATGATGCCCGTATACCCAACGCGCGTCGCCTGACCGATTTAAGCCGTCTTCGTCCAGCACGAGAGCGGGTTCTCCAAGAAGCGATCGAACAGTGTTGCTCGTCTGTCCTTCTGAGATTTGCTTCATGGCATCAAAGGCGACAAAGCCTGCAGGGGCAACAGATTTATCCGGACCAGACATCTTGCAGTCTCGCAGAACCTATGTATCTCACGATTCCCGCTTGTAAAACGGCAGCGCCACGACTTTGGCCGCTTCTTGCTTGCCGCGGATATCGATGACGCATTCGCTGCCGACGGCGCGATGATTCGGATCGACGTAGGCCATGGCGATGCTCTTGTTGAGCGTGGGCCCGAAGGTGCCGCTCGAGACGATGCCGATCTCCTTGCCGTCGGCGAGCACCTTTGCGCCTTCGCGGGCGATGCGCTTACCTTGCAATGCCAGGCCGACGCGCTGTCTTCGAGTCGGATCGTCGCGCAGCTTGCGGAGGGCGTCCCGGCCACGGAACTCTCCCTTGTCGAGCTTCACGGCCCAGGCCAGCCCCGCCTGGAATGGATCGATCTCCTCGCTGAGCTCGTGGCCATAGAGCGGCATGGCGGCTTCGAGGCGCAGCGTGTCGCGGGCGCCCAGGCCGCACGGTTTGATGCCGCGGGCGATCAGCTCTTCCCAGAGTGCGACGCCGAGAGTGTTGCCAACCATGATCTCCAGGCCATCCTCGCCGGTGTAACCCGTCCGGCTGACGACGCACGGCTGCCCGCGATACCGGCTCGGCGTGGCGAAATAGTAGCCGAGATCGCCAGCGTCCGCCTCCGTGATGCCACGACACAGTTCGATCGCCTTTGGCCCTTGCACGGCGACCATGCAGGTTTCCAGCGTCTGGTCCTGCATCTGAACGTCGAAGCTGGCTTTCGACTCGTTGATCCAGGCGACGATCTTTTCCCGGTTGGAAGCATTGACGACCATGGCCCAGCCGTAAGGCCAGCGATAGACGAGGACATCATCGCGGATGCCGCCCTGGTCGTTGCAGACGAGGCCGTAGCGGACCTGCATGTCCTTCATGGTCGCGGCGTTATTGGTGAAGATGCGCTGGATGAGCGGTAGGGCGCCGTCGCCGCCGAAGGAGAGCCGGCCCATGTGGCTGATGTCGAAGAGGCCGGCGGCGCTGCGCACGGCCGTGTGTTCCTCGACGATGCTGGTGTACTGCACCGGCATGTCCCAGCCGGCGAAATCGACCATCCGCGCCCCATGCGCGACATGCCAGTCATGGAGAACCGTTCGTAGCGCCATCGTTCTTCCAATTCAATTCAAGATTTGCAATTGTCAATGGTCAATGGTCAATTTGCAATCCAGATCGACGATCTTCATTTTTTCACAGGAACCTCGCGCAGCTCCAGCGGCGCTCCACAGCAGCCGCACGGGCCTCCCTCGGAAGCCCGGATCGTGCAGATGTCGCACCAGTAATAGACCTCGTGGAGCTGCCCCTTGCGATAGCTGTGCACGTTGACGACCTGCAGGAGCTGCGAGCCGGGAACGAACCGCCCGGTGAGCCGCATCGGCCGATTCAGCAAAATCTTGTCCTTGAAGAACATCCGCGAGCCGGCGTCCTTGATGAGCGGATAGATCTTGTCGTCCTCGGTGACCAGCGCCAGCGCATGCGGGGCAGCATCCGGATCGAGCTTGGTCTTGAACTTCTCCAGAGCGACCGCGAGCGGGATCACCTTGCCATTGTAATCCTGCGTCTTGAAGGAAGAATCGCCGCCGCGGACCAGGGCGGGAATCAGGCCGGCGCTGAAGGCTAGCAGAATGCCAAGCCTAGTCATGCATTTCTTCTTCATTGTCGAACCTCAGTTCGTAGCCGCAAGCTGCCAGCTTGCGAGCTCATACCCGCAGTTGGCGTGACGCACCTGCCAGGCTGACAAGCTGGCAGCTTGTCGCCACGTCAATCGTTCCAGAGTTCCGGCTCCTTCTTCTTTCTCGCGCGAGGCCGTTTCGCGGCGGCAGTCGTCGCCGCCGTTTCCGTGTGTCCCTTATGGCGCAGGTACATCTTGATCGGCACTTCGCGGAAGGGCAACTGATCGCGGAAGGTTTTTTCCAGGTAGCGCAGGTACGGTGGGTCGAATAGCTTCGGGCCGTTGGTGAAGAGCACGATGGTCGGCGGGTTGGCGGATACCTGCGTCGTGTAAAACACCTTCGGCTGACGGTTCTGCCGCAATGGCGGCGACTGGTTGGCGAGCGCCTGCTTCACCACGCGGTTGAGATCGCCGGTGCCAACACGAGCGCTGGCCTGCTTGTGCAGGTTCTGCGCGAGGTTCACCACCGCTTGCACGTTCTTGCCGTCCTTGGCCGTGATGAACGCGATCGGCACGTAATCGAGGCTCGGGAAAACCTTGCGCAGATAGTCGGCGAATTCGCCGGTCTTGAGCTGTTTCTTCAGCAGATCCCACTTGTTGACGACGAAGATGGCCGGCTTGTGATTCTCCAGCACGTAACCGGCGAGTTGCTTGTCCACCTGGCTGATGCTCTTCTTCGAGTCGTGAAAGAGCAACACGACGTCAGCTCGACGGATGGAGCGTTCGGCACGCGACACGCTGTAGAACTCGATGTCGGACCGGACACTCTTCTTCTTGCGGACGCCTGCGGTGTCGATGGCGACGATGGTCTTGCCGTCCTGCTCAATGCGGACATCGATGCTGTCGCGGGTGGTGCCGGCGACCTCGCTGACGATGACGCGCTCCGCCTGGGCGAGGCTGTTGATGAACGTGCTCTTGCCGGTGTTGCGCCGGCCGACGATGGCAAGCTTGAGCTCAACCTCGGGCTGCGGCTGGCCATCGCTTTTCGGCAATCTTTTGAGGATCTCGTCGAGCAGGGCCGCTTTGCCGCGGTTTTGCAGGGCGCTCACCGGGATGAGCTTTTCCAGGCCGAAGCGATGAAACTCGAGCGCCTGCGGCTCCATCTCCACCGAGTCACACTTGTTGGCCACGCACAGGACCGGCACGGACACGCTGCGCAATCGTCGGACGACCTCCTCGTCGAGCGGCGCCAGGCCGGAGCGGGCATCGACGACGAAGAGCACGAGATCGGCGCGATCGAGGGCCGCTTGGATTTGCCTTTCGATGTGCTCGGTAAGGTTGTCCTGGTCCTCGATGCCGATGCCGCCGGTATCGGTCAACTCGAAGAAACGGTCGCCGGCCTGGATGGGGGCAGTGAGCCGGTCGCGCGTCACTCCCGCCGTCGGATCGACAATGGCGATCCGACGTCCCGCCAGCCAGTTGAACAGGGACGACTTTCCCACGTTCGGCCGGCCCACGATGACAACCTGCGGCAACGGCATGCGACCCACTCCGGCGAGAGATTGCTACCTGAGGGAATTGTAGCGTTTTGGGGTGGCGCCATGTGGAATGTGCACTATGCGAGCCCAGCTGAACGCAGGGCGTGGTACACGCACAACTTGGCCGAGCCCCTGTTTTCGCAATCGTAAAGAACCGCGTTGTCGCGAGTTACGGCGACTGTTGGTTGGCCGCATTTGGCCACATGGGGCAAATTGGCTGGCCGAGGAAGGATCCACCGAGTCACGGTACCAGGACCTTGCCGGCCATTCTGATACTGGCGCACGCCTGCAATCGTGACAGGTCGAGCAATTCGTATCATAATAGCATCCTGTGCCAGCGCCGACACGATGGGCTTCTCTCATGGCCACGACACACTGGTTGCGAGCGGCCGATTGTCCACTCCTGCAGACTGATGCGGAATCGGCCGACACGCAGGGGTTGCGCTTGTTGCAACGGCTGCTGGAGCTGGCCTTGAACAAGCAGGGCAGCGACAATCTGCCGGACCTGATGCTGGAGGAAGTCGGCTCGGCGTTGCGTGCCGATGGAGCGGCCATCGTCGAGGCCACTCCCGCCTGGCAAGTGCGCTGGCAATTCTTGCGACGCGGCGCCAAGAAATTCGGCAACTTGCCGGCCCAGCTGTTGAGTGATGTGCTCGATCGCGAGGCTGGTGTTGCCGTTGGCCCCGAGCGCGAGCAGCCGGCGTATCTGGCGGCGTGCCTCAGTTACACGGATCGACCCAATCGCGTATTGCTGGCGACACGGCCGCGCGAGGACTTCGAAAAACTGGAACTGGAATACGCCGTCGCCGCCGGGCATTATCTGGGCCTGGTAATGGAGCGTAGTGCTGCCTGGACGGAGACCTGCGACAACCAAAAACGGCTCGAAGCCCTCGTCGCGATCTCTCGCCAGCTTGCGCAGGAGCGCGAGACCGTGCCCCTGCTGGAGCACATCGCCAGGCAAGCAGCCGCATTGCTCGGTTGCGAGCGGGCCAGCATCTTCCTGTGGGACAAGGATCGCAAGGAGCTTGTCGGCCGTCCGGCGCTGGGGTTGCCCAACGGCGAGCTGCGCATCGCGGAGGACACTGGTATCGTGGGGCAAGTGATCCGCGAAGGTCAGCCCGTCCAGGTAGACAATGTGCAAGCCGACCCGAGCTGGAACCCGGCCATCGACAAGGCATCCGGTTTCAAGACCAAGAACCTGCTGTGCGTGCCGCTAACCGACGCCGCAGGTGGCCGACTGGGCGCGCTGGAAGTGATGAACAAGGCGGGCACCTTCACGCCGCGCGACCGTGAGACGCTATCGATCCTGGCCGGACAAGCGACGACAGCGCTACAGACTGTCCGCGAGCATGAAGCGTTGGTCCGCAGCCACACCGAACTGGAAGGCCAGGCGCGGCTTGCGGCCCGCATCGTCGGCGAGAGCCCGGCCATCCAGGCGCTGCGCAGCACGATCGAGCGCGTCTCGCGGACCGATCTGCCGGTGCTGGTCCTCGGCGAAAGCGGCACCGGCAAGGAAGTCGTCGCTCGCGCCGTGCATTACAGCGGCCCCAGGCAATCGCAGCCGTTCATTCCTGTCAACTGCGCCGCGATTGCCGAAACATTGCTGGAAAGCGAGCTGTTCGGCCACGAGAAAGGCGCCTTCACCGACGCGCACAGCACTCGCGCCGGCAAGTTCGAGGCGGCCAACGGCGGCACGCTGTTTCTCGACGAGGTTGGCGACCTCAGCCCCGGCGGGCAGGCGAAGCTGTTGCGCGTGCTGGAAGAGAAGGCCGTCTACCGCGTGGGCGGGACCGTGCCCATCCCGGTCAACACGCGGATCGTGGCGGCCACCAATCGACATCTGGCTGAACATGTCCGCGCCGGCAAGTTCCGCGAAGACCTGTTCTATCGTCTCACGGTGGTGACCGTCGATCTGCCGCCGCTGCGTGAGCGGCGCGACGATGTGCTGGTGCTGGCCGAGCATTTCTTGCAGCAGTTTTGCCGGGAAGCGGGTCGCAAGACTTTGAAGATGACGGCTGAGGCACGCAAGCGCTTGCAGCAGCATGAATGGCCCGGCAACGTCCGAGAGCTGCGCAACATGCTCGAGCGCATCGCCCATCTCTGTCCCAATGAAAAGATTGAGGCGGAAGACCTCGCCTTCATCATCCGTCCCGCTGCGGAGGGGGCCAACCGTTACGCGGAATTGCCGCTTTCGGAAGCGACGGACGCCTTCCAGCGCGACCACATCCAGCATGCCATCCAGCGCACCAGCGGGAACATGGGCGAAGCCGCCCGCATCCTCGGACTGCATCGCCCCAACCTGTACCGCAAGATGAAGCTGCTCGGGCTGGACGGGAAATAGCGGAGTCCATTCATTCACCAGTATCTCGTACTCAGCCTGGCGGCGTTGCTGATCGGCGTGTCCAAGGCCGGCTTCGGCGGCGGCACTGGCATCCTGGTCATGCCGGTGCTGGCGCTACTGATCGACCCGCGCGAGTCGCTGGGGTTGATGCTGCCGCTGCTGCTGGCGTGTGACGTGATTTCGCTGTATTTCTTCTGGGGTCAGTGGGATCCTCGTAATCTCGTGCTGCTGTCAGCCGGCGCGGCAGTGGGAATCATCGCCGGCAGCCTGGCGCTGGACGCTATCTCCACCGAGGCGCTGTCGCGCTTCATTGGCGGCATCGCCATTGCCTTTGCGATGATCCAGGTCGCCCGCAACTGGCTGCCGGCACGTCGGGAACCGTGGCGGCCGACCGGCTGGCTGGGCGTGGTTGTCGGCTTCGGAACTGGCTTCGTGTCCACGCTGGCGCACGTCGGCGGCGTGCTCACCACGATGTTTCTGCTGGCGCAGCGCCTCGACAGCCGACGCTTTGTCGCCACGACAACGGCGGTCTATTTCTTGATCAACGCGGGCAAGGTGCTGCCGTACTGGTATCTCGGCACGCTGGACGAGGAAATGCTGCTATTCGACCTGCCGCTCCTGCCGGTGGTCCTGGCTGGCACGATTCTGGGCGTGTTGCTCAATCGCCGCGTGTCCGGAGAGTGGTTCACGCGGATTGTCCTGGTATTCGTGCTGATCACCGGCTTGCAGTTGTTGCTCGGATGAGTGGCCGCGGCTCACACCGTTGCAGCCATTCGCAGCGCGGCCGCCGGGCAGATGGCTACGCACAGCCCGCAACTGACGCAGTGCCCCGGCCTGGGAAGCCAGGGCAGCCGGCCCGCCATTTCCAGGCATGTCGTCGGGCAGACTGCCGGGCAATCGCCGCAGCCGGTGCAACGGCTTGCGTCAACGACCGGAATCTCGCGGTCAGCGGTGTAGCTGAGGTAAAGCGGCTCGTTCATCCGCGAACTCCCGTGGCCGAGGCTTGCGGATCACCGTGTGCAGGCGCGGCAATGTGCGGGAGCCCGCTTTTCAGTAGTCGGTCCACTACTTCCGGCAGCAGGTTGAACGGCGTTGGCGGCATGAAGACGAAGGCTGCTCCTAGGTCCCAGGCCAGATCGGCCAGCGCGGGATGATCCACGTCGCCCACGACGACCGTGCGGCAATCAGGAAAGTTCCAGGCGGCTTGCTGTAGCAACGTCAACTCGCGTTCGAGATCGCGGCCGATCTTCAGGACGAGCACACCGATGCCGCCGCGCGCCAGCGCATCGAGGCATGCCCGCGCCTGGCGAAGCTCGCGCACCCAGATGCCGCGGCTCTCGCTGAGAGCGCGCAGGCTCTCCGCCAGTCTGCCGTCTTTTTCGTAGATCAGGACCTGCGCGAGTTGCATTGTGATGTCTCACTGGTCTGTGGACGAGACAATGCCGAGGGCTTCCATGCGGCGAACCAGCCGCTGACGCCAGATGCCGAGCATGCGTGCGGCATCGGTCTTGTTGCCCTTGGCATCCTTGAGAGCGAGCGCGATCAACCGTCTTTCCACCTGCTCAAGCAAGGAATCGAGCGGCAACTGTCGGGGCACGGGCAACGGCGTGGCACGCAGATAGAACGGCAAGTCGCCGACTTCGATCACATCATGGCCGCACTGTGCCGCTTGCAGCAACACGTCGTGCAGCTCACGCAGGTTGCCAGGCCAGGCATGGGCTTTGAGCGCCTGTTCGGCATCGGGCGCCAGCGTGAGCGCGGGGCGGCCCAGCACGCCTGCCGCGCGCGCCAGCAGGCGTTCGATGAGCCAATCCAGGTCGCCACGGCGTTCACGCAGCGGCGGCAAGTCAATGACGAGCGTGCTCAGCCGGCAATGGAAATCGGCAACCAGCAGCCCGGCTTGCTCCAGGTCGCGCGGATCTGTACGGAAGCCAGCCAGAATTCGCGGCCCGCGAGATTGTGCCTGCCAGTCCTCCAGGGACCGATTCAGACGATCTTGCATCTCGCGCGGCAGTGCTTCCGGCTGACGCAGATACACGGTCCCCGGTCGCAAACGGCGTCCCAGCCCGGTGTCGCCGAACAGCAGTTCGGTCAGAGCTGCGTGCGGCAGCCGGTCGCAGTCAATTGCGGCGAACGCCTGGTCGCGCGCTTCGCTCAGCCCGTGAATGCAACGGGCCAGCCAGTGCTTGCCGGCGCCGGCCTCGCCAAGCAGCACAACGGGTTGCGTGGTCCGTGCTGCCAGCCGGGCCTGTTCCGCGACCCGCTGCATGGCCGGCAATTCCAGCACAAGCTGATCAAGCTTGAAATGGTCAGCGAAGCGTTGCCTCAGAGCAATGACATTCTCCGGCAACGGCTGGCTGGCAAAGAAACCCTTGGCGGGCACCGGCACCAGCTTGCCAAAGATGCCCAGCAAGCCGTGCTCGTCGAGAAGCGGGAAGAAATCGACGAGCCACCAGCGCCGCCCTGCGCCGGCGGCCGCGCTGGAAGCAGCGGGCAGCACGGCCAGCCGGTACACCCGCGCCGGCTGGCCGCGCAGAGTCTCCGGCGGCGGCGACAGCAGCCCCCTGAGCACCTCGAGGGACGGCGTCGTTTCCTGTCGGGAACGGCGGCGGCAAGAAAGGCCGCGCGCCTCGCTGATGGAAACTCCGGTCAACTCCTCCCAGGCGCGGTTAACGAACGCAATGCGGCTCTGGCGATTGAGCAGATAGAGCGCGTCCGCAGATTTCTGGAAGTATGTTCGCCAAGCCTCCCTTGCCGGCCGGCTTGAGCCTTGCGGGTCAGGCATCGGCGGAGATGCGTCCATGGAAAGGCGTCCATCAGAAGCGCCGGACATGCTGTCAAATCATGCGCGACAAGACAAACAACGCCAGGACGATGACCAGCAAGAAGCCGGCCATGCGCAATCCCCAGCGAAAGGCCTCGGCAAGAATGGCCGGCCAGGCATCGTATCGAGTACCGCTATATACCAGGCTGATCAGCACGATCAAGATCGGCAGGTGCCAGTACAGTGACATGCCAAGAAGGGCGGCGAGAATCATGGCGCGCCCCCTGCCGGTTGCGGCTCTGGGCGCGGAACGACGGGCGGCGCGGCCGCACCGAAGGCTGGCCCCGCATATGCGTCGTAGATCACCAGGATATTGAGCACGCCGGCGATTACCGTGTAGACCCACGCCACGTCAGGCGTCTTGTCGCTGTTGATCAGGTATTCATTGAGAGCGGCTTCGCTGTGCGGCCCGCGCTCGAAGTTGTGCCAGAACGGGCTTGCCTCTTCGGTGGGGACCGGCAGCTTGTTGTACTGCCAGATGGCCGGCCAGGCCGCAATGCCGATCCAGAACTGCCCCGCGAAATGCCAGCGATGATACAAGTTGGCCAGCGGCAGAAACGGCCTGGGAAGCCGCCAGGGATTGTTCTCCCAGTGTTGATCCACCCCACGGGCCACATCCGGCAAATAGACGTTTTGCCAGCCGCCGAGCGCTTGCCCGCACGTGAACATGCCCAGCAAGCAAACCATGAACAGCAGGCCTTTGCCGACGCGGCCCTGTACGATCTGGCCCAGCCCGGGAACCAGGTAGCTCAAGACGCCTGCCATGATGGAATAATGCTGCGAGGACGTGCCTTGCGGGCTCGAGTCCATGGGACTTGCTTCGGAGGACATGTATCAAGGTCTCCGCAAGGAATCGCTGCACAGAGGATTCTTCGCCCACGAGCGTGCCGGATTCTCCTCGCTCTTCATTCTACGGACTCCCATGGCCAGGTCCAACCCAGCGTTTCCTTGAGCCACCAGGTGAGAGCGACGGACAGGAGCACTAGACCCAGCGCACCCAGCAAGGCGCGGCCGCTCGTGTGCCGCAACCAGCTGCCCGGAAGTCCCAGACGTTGCGTGAGCACATCGAATCCCTGATTGATCCACAACAGCGGGCGTGGGCGAAGCGAGAAGCGAAGTCGAAAGCGCCGCGGCGCCGGCAACTGAATCTCCGCGACGGCCGGCGCCAGGCTCGACAGCGGTGGCAGAAACTCACTCGTTGTATCGACGACGCTGAACGACCCGAGTGCCGCGTCCTCGCGAGCGGGGACCTTGGCCAGCGCGGCGGCAGAGGCCCGGTCGTCGCGCGCCGGGGTTTTTGGGCTGGGCAGCGCCTGATGCGTCGCTGGACTGTGGAGGATCGATAGCTGGCCCACCAGGACCTGTGCCTGCGTTTCGAAGGTGCCGGGCGCTTGTTCCGCGCGACGACTTGTGTCGCCGGCCGGCCTGGGCGCTTCGCGCGCCGCCGGCGGCGCGACGGCAGCCGGCGCCGGCAGCGTCGCGACGCTCTCGTCAACCTGGTTCACCGGCAGCGCCAGCATCTTCTCCATCAACACGTCGAGTTCGTCGAGCATCTGCCGGGTGTTGCTGTTGCCCAGAGGATCGGGCGATTTGCGTCTCGACATCGGCGCCACCTCGCAATGAGCGATCCACTACCAAGCCTCGCCGGGATCGGCGGGCCGCCTATTGTAGCAGGGATGTCAGAACGGTTTTACATCAACTGTCCGCTATCGCCAGGAATCGCTTCGCTGGACGGCGAAGAGGCCCACCATCTCGCCGCCGTTTGCCGGCTCCGCCTGGGCGACCCGCTTTTCCTGTTCAACGGCGACGGCCAGGAATTCCCGGCGCGCGTCGTGAAAATCGAGTCCGGGCAGGTCGCCCTCGAGGTCTTCGAGCCAGCCCGCCCGGACCGCGAGCTGCCATTTTCCTTGACCGTCGCCTGTCCGCCCCCCAAGGGGGACCGCATCCAGTTCTTGGTCGAGAAGCTGACCGAACTGGGCGTCACGCGCTACGTGCCGCTGTCGACGCAGCGCCGGCAACCGCATCCGCGTGAGCTTCGCCCGGACAAGCTCCACCGGCAGGTGATCGAGGCCAGCAAGCAGTGCGGCCGCAACGTGCTCATGAAAATCGACGCCCTGGCAAGCTGGGAGGACTTCTGCCGTCGCGGCAGCTTGGCCGGGCTGAAGATGCTGGCGCATCCAGGCGGCTTGCCGCTCGCCGACCTCCAGCCGGGTGTGCCCGCCGCCCGCGACATCGCGCTCGCCATCGGCCCCGAAGGCGGCTTCAGCGAAGAGGAAATCGCGACCGCCCGGACCGCCGGCTGGCAACTCGTGGACCTGGGCCCGCGCATCCTCAGAGTGGAGACGGCGGCGATTGTTCTCGCCGGCGTCATCGCGTCATTCAGACAAGCATGAGTGAACTTCGCTCCGCGGTTTCGCGGGCAACATGCTGACGATCCGTCCAAAGATTCGTCCAGTATTCGTCCAGAAAGTGACATATACCCCATCGGCAAATCCTCTCAAATGGCAGCCCACCACGTAACCGACTACCAGGACAAGGGTTGCATTATTCCAGCGTTGGTTCTCCATTTCCCTGGGTGCGGCATTTTGGATTGCCTTGCGCTTACGAGTTTTACACACCCACGCGCGTCCCTCGGCCGCTTCAACCCAGACTTACTGAGAAGTTACCAGCCTTGTCCACGGCTGCGACCCCCGAGGCAAAGACATGCCCAGCCCCGTTCCACGGGGCTTGCCGCGACGCGGTTAAGGCCCGCCGTTCACGGCGGGTGGTCGTAGTCCGCCGGAGGGTTCAGGCACGTTCACGGGCCTTCTCGCCGTAGGGCTTCAGCCATAGTATGCGTGACATGTATCGCTCATGCGAAACGGCGAGAAGCCCCGTTGATCGGGGGTGAAAGGCTCGCGAGGGACCGTTGCACCCGCCGTCAACGGCGGGCCTCATGGCCGCCGCGAAACTGATCAAGCCAATCGACGAGTTCACTCATGACAACCCACGCACTCCGCGGCATGTCAGTTTTCCTCATCCTGGCAAGTTGCCTTCCCATCCCCACTCTGGAAGCTCAGCGCGACAGCGTGCAATACGCCCCCGCCATCGCCGCGCTCGAAAAATGGATCGCGCAGGAGGTCGCCGACAAGAAGCTGCCGGCCCTGTCCATCGCTCTCGTGGACGACCAGAAACTGGTCTGGTCGCGCGGCTTCGGGCATGCCGATCCAGCGGCGAAAACCGAGGCAACGGCGACAACGGTCTATCGCGTCGGCTCCGTCTCCAAGCCGTTCACGACACTGCTGCTCATGATCCTGGTCGAGATGGGGCTTATCGATCTCGATGTCCCGGTGCAGCGCTACCTGCCGGAGTTTCAGCCGAAGAACCCGCACGGCAAGGCGATCACGCTGCGGCAACTCGTGTCGCATCGCTCCGGGCTGGTACGCGAGTCGCCGGTCGGCAACTACTTCGATGACACCGAGCCGTCCATCGCGGACACGGTCAAGAGCCTGAACTCCACCAGGCTGGTCTTCGTGCCGGAGAGCACGACCAGTTACTCGAACGCGGCGCTTGCCACCGTGGGGCACGTCATCGAACGCGTCACCAGGCAGCCGTTCGCCACGGCCATGACGGAGAAACTCCTCACGCCGCTGGGCATGACGGACAGCAGCTTCGACCTGACTCCAGAGCTGCGCAAACGGCTGGCCAGGGCGACGATGTGGACGTACCACGGTCGGGAATTTCCGGCGCCGACGTGGGCATTCGGTATGAGCCCGGCGGGCAACCTCTACTCCACGGCCGACGACATGGCGAAGTTCCTGTCGTTTCTCTTCGCTCGCGGCCAGGGGGCGAAGGGACGGATACTCAAGCAGGAGACGCTCGAGAAAACCTGGCAGATCCAGTTCGAGAAGAAGGGGGCCAAGGAGGGATTCGGCCTCGGCTTCTATGTCTCGGAGCTGGATGGCAAGCGGCGCGTCGGCCACGGAGGCGCCGTCTATGGCTTCGCCACGCAGCTGTCCGCATTGCCGGACGACAAGCTGGGCGTCATCGTGGCGGCCTCGCGCGACGTGTCCAACGGCGTCACCTCGCGCATCGCCGACGTGGCATTGCGGCACATGCTTGCCGTCCGCGGCAACAAACCTTTGCCCCCCATCGACCGCACCAGACCGCTCGACCGGACCGAAACGCGAAAGCTGGCGGGCAACTATGTCAACGACAAGAAAGCCGGGTTCGAGCTGCGGGCGAGCAACGGCAAGCTGTTCTTCATGTCGCACAAGGGCGGTGCCCTGCTGGAGCTGCGCCGGCACGGCAAGGACCTGATGATCGATGACCCGCAGGCGCATGGCGCCAGGCTGCAGCACGACGGCGACGCGCTCAAGCTGGCTGGCGCGACGTACCGGCGCGTGGCCGACCGCAAGCCGGCCGACTGTCCCGCCAGGTTTCTTGGCCTGATCGGCGAGTACGGCCCCGATTTCAACACGCTGTTCATCCTCGAAAAGGACGGCAAGCTGCACGCGCTCATCGAATGGGTATTTCTGTATCCGCTCCGCGAAGTCTCCGAGACGGTCTTCAAGTTTCCGGATTATGGTCTCTACAAGGGGGACGAGCTGATCTTCACGCGCGACAGGTCCGGCCGGGCAACGCATGTGGAGGCGGCCAGCGTCCCATTCAAGCGCAGAAACATCAAGGGCGAGATGGGCGAGACCTTTACGCTCACGCCCTTGCGGCCGATCGCCGAGCTGCGCAAGAGCGCCTTGGCGGCCCGGCCGCCGCAGGACAACGACCCACTCATGCGCAAGCCCGAACTCGTCGATGTCGCCACGCTCGATCCGTCCATCCGTCTCGACATTCGCTATGCAGGCAAGAATAACTTTCTGGGCACGCCGCTGTATAGCAGCGCTCGCGCGTTCCTGCAACGTCCGGCGGCCGAGGCGCTGCTGCGCGTCCACCAGAATCTGGAAAAGCACGGCTACGGCCTGCTGCTTCACGACGCCTACCGACCCTGGTTCGTCACCAGGATCTTCTGGAACGCCACCGAGGACCGGTACCATCATTTCGTCGCCGATCCGCGTCAAGGTTCGCGGCACAACCGCGGCTGCGCCGTCGACCTCACCCTCTTCGACCGCAAGTCCGGCAAGGCGGTGGCCATGGTCAGCGGCTACGACGAGTTCTCCGACCGCGCCTATGCCGACTACATCGGCGGCACGTCGCGGCAGCGCTGGCAACGCGACTTGCTACGCAAGGCCATGGAGGACGAGGGCTTCAGCGTCTATCCGGGCGAGTGGTGGCACTTCGATTATCGCGACTGGCGCCTCTACCCGATCCTGAATCTCCCGTTTGCCGACGTGAAGTGACCGTCAAGAAAGCGGCCTCCCCAGGCCGCCGCTGGCTTGAGCAGGCTGTGTGAGGTGTTTTCCAGTATGGCGAATCATATATTAGGAGGCAAGCGGCTTGCGAGCAGGCGCGCGTGATAGCGCAAGCATGTTTCCAGGACTGGAACTCTAGCAATGGGTACCCGGTGACAGCGCGCTCGACTGACATTCTGGTTATTGGCGCCGGCCCTGTTGGCTGCGTGACAGCGCTGGCCTTCGCCCGCAAAGGCGCCAGCGTCCTCCTTCTCGAAGGCAACCCGCGCTCGTCACATCGGCTGGCCGGCGAATGCCTGCATCCTACCGGCGTCCACATTCTCGAGAGCCTCGGCCTCGGCGATCTCGTGGGCAGCGGTTACCAGGGCCATGGCTTCGCAGTCTTTCCCGCGGATGGATCCGAGCCGATCCTGCTGCAATATCCCGATGGCGCATGTGGCTTCACCTGCGAGCACGTCGCGCTCGTCTCGGCGTTGCGCGCGGCAGCCAGCCGGCACAACTTCATCGACTTTGTCTCCAGCGGTCACGCACTGGCCATCGCAGGCCAGCGTGTCACCTTCGCAGATGAGAACGGACAGCGCCGCACGGTGCAAGCGGACCTCATCGTCGGCGCTGACGGCCGGTCGTCGCTGGCGCGCGCCAGCCTTGGACTGAAGGATCAGCGTCACTATGTCTCATCGATGGCCGGCGTCCTGCTTGACGATGTGCAGCTGTTGCACGAGGGTTTCGGCCAGGTCTTGCTCGGCGGCCCGGGGCCGATTCTCGCCTGCCGCATCGGCCCCAGCAAGGTGCGTCTCTTTCTCGATGTCCCGCCCGGTCGGATGGAGAAGGACCAGGAATCGTTGCACGCTGCCTTTGAGCCGGCCTTGCCGGAGATCTGGCGCGGCGCCTTCCGGCAAGCACTCGCCGACCGTCCGATTGCCTGGGCCTCCAACCAGCGCCGGTCGCGAGCGCATTACGGCCGGCCTGGGCTTGCCCTTGTCGGCGACGCGGTCGGCCATTATCACCCGCTCACTGCCGTCGGCATGACCCTAGGCTTCATGGACGGTTACTATCTCGCGGAATGCAAGTCGTTTTCCGATTACCGGCGCGTGCGGACGGCGCAGAGCGGGGCGGCGGAACTGCTGGCCAACTCGCTGTATCGTGTCTTCACGCAAAACGACGTGGCCTCGCTGGCACTGCGACACGCTATCTTCCAGACATGGCGGCACTGCCCCGTCGAGAGTCGCCGCACCATGCGCCTGCTGTCCGGCGAGGAGACCGACACGGCACAGTTTCACCGAGCCTTTGTCCGTGTCCTCGTGCAGGCTGCCCAGCAGGTCCTGCAGGACTCGCTGCTGTCCATGGACTGGAAGCAGACCGCCCGCGCCTTGAAGGGCTTTGCCTGGTGGCTTGGCTGGCTGGCGACAGGGGAAGCGGAGATGTCCGGCGAGGACCATACCGACTCGGTCGCGCCCGAGAAGTCGAAGCTCAAGAAAGTTCTGGGATCTCTGCAACGCCTGCAAGGAACCAAATGGCTCTGACAAGCGCTACCGTTTACGACGTCGCCATCGTCGGCGCCGGACCCGCCGGGTCAACGTGCGCCTACTACCTTGCCGGCCAGGGCAAGCATGTCCTGCTGCTCGAGCGCAAGGAGTTTCCGCGCGACAAGATCTGCGGCGACGCCGTGTGCAGCCGGGCCCAGGTGCATCTCCGCCGCATGGGCGTCCTGCAGCAGATTCTTGCCGAGGGCAAGGGCCGCTGGGCCGAAGTCGGCGGCATGGTCAGCCCGTCGCGGCTCACGTTCATCGGCAACTCGGCGCCGCACACCGACGGCTCGCTGGTCATCGCCATCAAGCGCAAGGTGCTGGACGAGAAGATCGCCCGCGCCGCCCAGGCCGCCGGCGCCAACCTTGTCGAGAATTACACCGTCGCCGGGGCGGAGTTTTCTCGCAAGGACGGCACGTGGACCATCCACGGCCGCGGCGCCCATCTGCCCACCTATCGCGCCCGGGTGCTGGTCTCGTGCGATGGGGCGTCCTCCGCGCTGGCGCAGTCGCTGGGCATCGTCAAGACGCCGGCGGACGCGGTGTGCAGCAGGTCCTACGTCAAGGCCGGCACCTGCGACTTCGAGGCCGACGGCGTGGTCTTCTATCCACGCGACTTGTTGCCCGGCTACTGTGCCCTGTTTCGCGAGGCCGGCGACGAGCTAAACTTCGCCTGCTACATCATCCCCGGCGGCCGTTGCACATCTCCCGATCTGCAACGCATGCATCACTGGCTGATCCAGAACGATCCGGATGTGAAAAAGGCCCTCGGCCCCCGCGCCGAGCTGGACAAAATGCGCGGCGCCGGCCTGCGCCTCGGCGGCATTCCACGCAGCTACGGCGATCACCTGCTGATTGTGGGCGATGCGGCCGGGCACATCGACCCGCTCACCGGCGAGGGCATCCAGTATGCGATGGACGCCGCCGAGTTGGCCGCCCAGACGCTGGTCGAGGCGTTTGCCGCCAACAACCTGCGCGCATCGTTCCTCAAGAAGTATCAGGCGCGCTGGCAGCGCTCCTTTGGCCGGGATTTCACCTGGGCGCGCTGGATGGCCAAGGCATGCGGCAAGTTCCCCGTGTTTCTGGATGCTTGTGCGGCCGTCACGCAGCGCCGCGGCGCCGGCTTCCTCGCCGAGTGGGGCGCCGTCATGACCGGGGCCAAGCCAAAGACCGAGTTCCTCCGTCCCGCCGTCACCGGCCCGATCCTCTGGGAAGCGGTGCGCCGCAGCCTGTTCCGCGACAAGCCAAAACCCGCCATGATCACCTGATTCTGTTTACGTTTCGCGCTCGCTCACCCCTGTCTGAATAGAAATCCTTTTGCAAGGGTCGTGCGAACGCGAAGGCCACGTAGCCGCAAGCTGCCAGCTTGCGAGCTCGAACCCAGGGGGCATGACCCCACAAGGCTGACAAGCTGGCAGCTTGTTGCCACGACATCAGGAGCATCACCGTGGAAGAGACTCAGTTTCAGACGATCATCAAGGACCCCGCCGCTCGCAAGACGCAGTACCGCGCGATGGTGTCGGAATATTTCGACCGCATCACCGAAACCTATCGCGAGAAGTGGAGCGAATCGTTCCACTTTGCGATCTTCGATGGGGACGAGCCGCTCGAGCAGGCACTCGTCAGCACCGAGCGCAAGCTCGTGGAGGAGGCCAATCTACGGCCGGGGATGAAGGTGCTCGACGTCGGCTGCGGCGTGGGCGGGCCGGCGCTCAACATCGCGGATTTCGCCGATGTGGATGTCACCGGCGTCAACATCTGTGAAAGCCAGCTTGCCATCGCCCGCGAACGTGCCGTCAAGCGCAACCTGGCCGACCGGACTCGCTTCCTGCTCTGCGACGCCATGCACATGGATTTCCCGGACGATTCATTCGACGCGGTCTATCTCTTCGAGGCCGGCTGCCACATGCCGGACAAGCCGAGCTTCTACAAGGAATGCGCCCGCGTCCTGAAGCCAGGCGGCGTCTTCTTCGGCCAGGACTGGTTCAAGAAGCACAACCCCACGCCGCAGGAAGACGAGAAGTTCGTCGAGCCAATCTGCCGGTTGTTCAGCGTGCCCAACATGGTTTCGCTGGTGGAACTGGACGAGCAACTGAAGGCTGCCGGGCTGTCGGTGAGCCGTTGCCAGAACATGGCCGAGCACGGCAACATCTTCCGCAACTGGGAACTGCTCGACGGCCACGTCATCCGCGCCCTGCACGGCTGGCTCCCCTGGCTCATCCCATCCACGCTACGCCTGCTCACCGACGGCGGCATGGTGCTCTCCAAGGCGGCACGGGCGGGCGTGTTCATCATCGGCCAGTGGTGCGCGCAAAAAACTACGTCACTTGCCCTGAAGCAGAAGGGATGATAGGTTGACAATTGGAATCTCGTTTGATGCTGAGGAGAGTCGAAATGCCCAGCCCGAATCTCAAGTGGACGCAAGATCTTCGGAAGGTTATGTATTCCAGGCTTGTCATGGAGTTCGGCAGCCACGATGAATGGATCAAGGCATCCTAGCCGGAAGGACGAAAAGAACGCTACCACGAAGTCCTTCGTGAATTAGCAGCATACTTCACCCGACTCACCGGGGATGAGTTTGCTTGGACGGCTGTTCAACAGCAGGTTGATTGGGGGCGGACGCGTCAAGAGGAAATCCGTGACGGCCACACTCGGCAATACATTCTGAACAAGGCCGCGGCCATTGAGATGGGGTTCTTGAATCCCGCATCGCTTCCAACAACCGTCCTCACTGAGACGCCAAATAGTCAGTAAGGGCGCTGGCAGAACTCATGCTCCTCGTCACCGGCAGCACCGGCCATCTCGGCGCCAACCTGGTGCGGCGTCTGCTCGACGACGGCCAGCGCGTCCGCGTCCTGGTCCGGCAGCAAAACGACCTGACCGCTCTCGACGGCCTCGATGTCGAAAAGGCCTACGGCGACCTGCGCGATCTCGCCGCTTGCCGCAATGCCGTCGCCGGCTGCCAGCGCATCCACCATTGCGCCGCGCTGGTCTCGACGCTGGCCGGCAATCGCAAGCATCGCCGCGACATCTTCGAGTGCAACGTCCTGGGCACGCGCAACCTGCTGCGTGCCGCGCGCGAGGCCGACGTCGAGCGCGTCGTCGTCACCGGCTCGCTTAGCGCTGTCGGCCACACGCCGGATCGACCTTGCAACGAGGACGATCTCTTCAACCCCTTCGAGCCGAACCTGCCCTACGGCTTCTCGAAGGCGCTGGTCGAGCATGAATGCTGGAAGGCCGTCGCCGAGGGACTGCCGGTGGTGGTGGCCGTGTCCTGCGCGATCCTGGGCCCCAACGATTTCAAGCCGTCGCGCATGGGCCGCACGCTCGTCGATTTCGCTAACCGCCGGCTGCGGGCCTACGTCCCTGGCGGCTTCGAGTTCGTCTCGGCTCGCGACATGGTCCAGGGACATCTGCTGGCGATGGACAGGGGCCGGCCCGGGCAGCGCTACATCTTCAGCACGCAGTTCCTCACCGTGGATGAGCTGCTCGGCATCTTCGAGCAGGTCACAGGGCAGCGCCGGCCAAGGCTGCGGCTGCCCGGCCCACTGATGTCCGGCATCGCCGCTGTCGTCGACCAGGCCCTGCGCTTCTTTCCCGCTGTGCCGCGTCGCTTCACTCCCGGCGCCGTGCGCTTGCTCCGCATGCAGCGCCGCGCCGATTGTTCCAGGGCAAAGTCGGAACTGGGCTATCAACCAACCAGCATCGCCGACGCCGTGCGCGAGGCTCATGCATTCTTCGTAACGCGCGGACTGATCATGGACTCCCTCACGGCCGGCACGGTTCCTGTGCCGAAGAGCGCAGCCGCAAGCGCAGCAGCACGCAAGATCTAGCCGCGCTGGACCTCCGCAGTTGCCGGCTGCAGTTGCCAACCGCCGTTTCATGCCGTCGGGGCAAGATAGGCAAGCCGCCCGCGACCCCAGGTTGACAAAATCGCCGCCCCCGTTATTCTTACTCAAAGATTGACGTGAAGCGGAAGCAGTAAGCGGAAGCTTCAAGGACGGGGCGTAGCTCAGTTTGGCTAGAGCGCACGGTTCGGGACCGTGAGGTCGCTGGTTCGAATCCAGTCGCCCCGACTGGTAAAAGCTAATTCAGCACTTCCCCACCCAATCTCGACTACGCTTGAATGCAAGGTTCCTCGCTAGCACCACATTCGCTTGTCAACGATGTTGCATAGCGGCTGCCCTGCGACGAAGCGACGGAGGTTGTCGAGCAGCACTTGCAGGTGCCGCTCCGGCACGCGCGGCGAGGCGGCGGCGCAGTGCGGCGTGATGATCACGTTCGGCATGCGCCAGAGTGGATGATTGGCCGGCAACGGTTCGGTCTCGAACACATCCAGCCCCGCGCCGGCAATCTCCCCGGCCTCGAGTGCCGCGGTCAGATCCGCAAGATCGACGATGACGCCGCGGCCGACATTGATGAGATGGGCCGTCCGTTTCATCTTGCGGATGCGTTCGCGATTGAAGAGCTTGCATGTCTCCGGCGTGTGCGGCGCGGCAATGACGACAAAGTCGCTCTGGCTCAGCAAATCGTCGAGCCGATTCGCCGGAACGAAGCCCACGCCCGGCGGCGCCGCCATCTTCGGATCACTGCCAAGGACGCGCATGCCGAACGCCAGGCCGCGCCGCGCCGTCTCAGCGCCGATCCCGCCCAGGCCGACGACGCCAAGCGTACAGTCGGCAAGAGTGATCGCCGCGCGATCGGAGGCATGGACCTCGCCCGGGCCGCCGTATCCCGGCAGTTCGCCCGGGTCCCGGCCCAGCATGTGCCACTCGCAGCGCATCTGCTGGCGAATGTACGTGTGAAAGTTCTTGGCGAAGCAGAGGATGAAGGCAAACACATGGTCGGCGATGACGTCGCTGAAGATGCCGCGCATGTTCGTCACAATGACCGGCGACTCGACCAGCTGCGGATACAGGTACTTCTCCATGCTGGCGGTCGGCGCCTGTGCCCAGCGCAACCGTGTCGCGGCCTCCAGCATCGCAGGGGTCAGATAGCCAAAAAGCGCATCGGCGTCAGCAATCTCGTCAATTGCCTGCGACTCATCGGCCGCCTGGACGACGATCATCGGCCCGGCTGCCTCGCGAATCCTGGCCAGACGCTCCTCGGCCACGGTGGGATAGAGTAGGAGTTTCATGCGCTTGTTGTATGCACCGTTCAGCGAAGAGCCGCCTTCTTCAGCGCCTCCAGCACCTGGTCCACGTCCTTTTCGTACGCGGTCGGCGTATCGAACCTGGGTTCGAGCATGAACGTGATGGTCCCCTTGCGATCGATGACAATCCAGTGCGGTTGATTCTCGACCCAGGCGCCCCAGCGCAGACACTTCCGGGCAACCCCGTAGAGCGCCGATGCGTACCCGGCCGGGTCCGACAAGGCCGTCGCGTATACCAGGCTCTTCTCCCTGGAGAACGGCCCCTTGAACGTGGACAGCAACCGATTTTCCTCCTTGAACACTCGCGTCCGGTGGAGGTCCATCGCCAGCACCACATACACGTCTGCTCCCAGCTTCTCGACCTCGTCCTTCTTGAGGCGCAACTGCGCCTGCTGGTGCATTCACCCGCCTCAGCCGTCGTAGGCCGCGAAGTAGATGGCAATGGGCTTCTTCCCGAGGACCGTGGACAGCTTGAAGGGCTTGCCATCGCACGTGAGTGCGGTGAAGTCCGGCGCAGGCTGGCCGACCTTGGCGGTCCCCATGGCCTCGCGCTTGATGGGCGTCGCATAGGCCTCGCGGAGTTGCCTGGCGTGGTCCGTCTCGCTCTTGAGCTGATCGGCGGCCAGCTTGGCCACCCAGCTCACGCCGGGGTTGCGGTCCTTGATCGCCCGCTGGATGGCCTCGGGCTTCATCCTCAGATACCCCAGCGACTCGACCGCCCGCAGGCGGACCGAATACTCCTTGTCGCCACTGACCAGTTCCGCGAGCGTATCGGCCGAGTCCCTGTCTCCCCGAATTCCAAGCGCACGGGCGGCCATCGCGCGCACGAAGGGGTCCGCGTCCTTGAGCGCGTTCCGCAGCGCCCTGAGATCGGCGGCATTGATGATCTCGTACTCCAGCGCGACGCGCTCTTGCCAGCCTTTCGCGAAGTTCTCGTCCCTGGCAGGAAATCGCAGTTTCCGGTACTTCTCCAGCGGCGAAGTCGGCTGCGCCCAGCCGGCACTCGGCAGAAGAGCGAGACCGGTCAGGATCAGGATCAGTCGGGTCATTGGACTATTCTCCCATGGTCACTCCGCTCCGCGGCCACAGGCGCTTCGATCAAGCGTCGAGCAAGCCTCGCCAGTAACTTGGCATGCCAGCATAAGCAACCTGATAGGTATTTTCCAGCGGAACGCCGATGTAGCGGTCCGCCGCCAAGAACAGCGGCATGTCCGGCACCGGAGCGCCAATGGCTGCATGCTCCAGATAGGCCTGCACAGTTGGCCCGGCAGTGTAGCTGGCCAACGTCAACGGCTCTTCTGCCGGCAGGTCGTACGGTTCTGGCGCTAGCTCCAGACAACGCTGAATAACGTCGTGAATGCCGCGCGGATCGTGCACGCCGGGCAAGAGCGGATCGACAACAAGGACGTGAATTCCGTGGCGGAGCATGTACTCCACCTTCTCGGCAACGTCGATGACCTCGGCGGCCCGATCCTTGTTCGACGGCGAGACGATTTCGATGACAGCAATGAGGCGATGCCCGCTGACGTGCCGCACCGCAAGAGAACGCCGGCGCGTATGGGCCACCGGTTCGATGACCTGCTTGCGGCGAACCCTGGGCGGCGCCTCCGCCAGTGCCGTCCCGCCGCCGGTTGACGGGGCTGGCGGCAGTTCCGGAGACGGCGCGCTGGCGTGCAACGTCAACACGTCGGCAATCGCCTGGCCCGCATGCTGTTCAATGAGTGCATAGTAGCCCTCCGGCAGCAACCCGCCGTTGAGCGCCTTCTGAATCTCCGACGACCACGCGGTGTGGAAAGCGTGGTAAATCCCGGCATCGACGCGGGACCAATCGTGCATTGGCATGGTAAACCTCACCGATCTATTGTACAGCTCTATTGTACAGCGCTCGAATCCTTCGCCCGTCATTGGCGTAATCGTCAATGCCGACTAGAATCGTGCCAAAGCCGCTCGCGGCATTTTCTTTGGCGTTTCGGGATGATCTGTTGCAATCCGCTTTCAGCGAAGTCGTATGTGGTCATGCCAAAGTCAATTTCCGAGGAAGACTACAGCAGGCTGGAGGCACTATGCATGCTTTTTGGAATCGGATTAGTGCTATTTGAGTTGAATCCAGAAGAGCCTGCTTTTCAGATTCGCGTGCGCGCCCAACGATACTTGCCTGATATGTTCTATGTCAATGAATTTGCCGAGCGGATCTATCAGATCATGCCTGCGATGTTCAATCAGCTATTCGGCTGATCGTTCACGCTTCGCTTGAGAGCGACGAACAAGCTCGACCTACTACACCAGCCCCGCAATCGGCTGCCCGTGGTAGATATGATGCGGCCGATCGACGGCGTCGTGCCACATGGCGGTGGCGGGGATACCGAGAGCGTGGTAGATGGTGGCGGCCATGGTTTCCGGGGTCTGCGGGCTGCTGGCCGGGTGGCCGCCGAAGCGGTCCGAAGAGCCGATGACCGTGCCGCCGCGGATGCCGCCGCCGGCGAAGAAGACACTCTGCACCGCGCCCCAGTGATCCCGGCCAGGACCGCTGTACGAATCAGCCAGCGTCGACAGCCGCGGCGTCCGGCCAAACTCGCTGCCCATCACGATCAGCGTGCTGTCCAGCAATCCATTCGAATGCAAGTCGTCGATCAGGGCGCACAGCGCGCGATCGGTCGGTGGCAGCAGCTTGTCCTTCATCCGGTGAAAGATCTCGCCGTGCGTGTCCCAGGTCTCGTTGTTGCCGAGGTTGACCTGGATCATGTTGACGCCCGCTTCCACGAGGCGAAACGCCATCAGCAACGACCAGCCGAAGCTGTTGCGGCCATAGCGTTCCTGGATTCGCAGATCGGCGTTGGTCACGTCGAGAGCGCGGCGGACGCGCGAATCCGCGAGCAGCGAAACGGCCGACTGGCGATTGCCGTCGTAGCCCTGCATCGTCGCCGAGCGCTCCAGCGCTTGCCGCTGGCCGTCGAGGTTGCGCAGCAGGTCGAGCCGGTTGTGCAGGCGATCAAAGCTCAGCCCCGGCGCCAGCGTGATGGTGGGCGCCTGGAAGATGCGCGCATCCGGATGGCGCGGCGGCGCCTTGGTGCTGTTGGGAAATGTGTATTCCGGATACGCGCCGCGCCACATCGGGTCGCCGTAGGGCGACGCCTCGACGAACAGCGGATCGCGCTGCCGGCCCATCTGCCCGGCATAGGCGCCGGGAATGACGCCGCCGGACCAGTGGACCAGCCGTTCGGGCAGGACGATGGCGGGCGGCAGGTTGTTGCTGCGTCGCGGCACGGCATCGCCGACGATGGAAGCGATGGCGGGCCAGTCGCTCGGCCGTGGTTCGCGGTCGCCGCGATAGCCAGGCGACACCACGCTGCGGCCGGTGAGCATGAAATAATGGCCATCGGTGTGGCCGTTGGTCGGATGCGTCAGCGAACGCACGATGGCCCAGTGCCGGCTGCGCCGCGCCAGTCCTGGCAGATGCTCGCAGATCTCGATGCCGGGAGTTGCCGTCCTGATGGGCCGGAACTCGCCGCGGATGCCTTCGGGGGCGTTTGGCTTCAGGTCGAAGCTCTCATGCTGTGCCAGCCCGCCTGACAAGAAAATGTAAATGCATGATCGCGCCGTGCCGCTGGCCCGAGCGCCCGCCGGTTGCGCCGCGCGTAGATCGCGCAGGTGGTTCATGCCCAGGCCAAGAATGCCGACGGCTCCTGCCTGGATTGCGGTTCGCCGGGAAATACGCGGATGGGTAAGCGGCTGCGAGGAGTGCACGGCTTGGTCCTCCAGGATAATGGAAAGTATAGCCGATTGGCTCGAATGATGAAAGCAACGAAAACGTAATGGAAGACGATTCCGCGAGGGATACTGCTGGCCACCCGGTTCGTGCGCGGCTCTATGTTCACCCGGCACCATGGTCACGCGAGGTTCACCCGGCTCTGGCGACTATTGCTATAATCTCTTGGAGGAGTGAACCCGTGCATCCGCTAGCGCAACAGATTCTGTCGAGCCGTCGCCACTTTCTCACCTCCGCCGCCAGCGGTATTGGCGGGCTGGCGCTGGCCTCGCTGCTGCAGCAGGACGGCCTGCTTGCCCAGGAGCGTGATTCGGCGAACCCGCTGGCGCCGCGGCCGCCACACTTCGCGCCGAAGGCACGCGCCTGTATCTGCATCTATCTGGAAGGCGCGCCGAGCCAGATCGACCTTTTTGATCCAAAACCGCGACTCAATCAGCTGCATGGCCAGCCGCTGCCGGAGTCAATGACCGGCAACGTTCGCTTCGCCTTCATCCAGCGGGCGACGGCGCGGCTGCTCGGCAGCCCACGCCGCTTCGCGAAGCACGGCCAGTGCGGCATGGACCTGTCCGATTTCCTGCCGCACCTGGCCACGTGTGCGGACGACATCTGCTGGATTCGCTCCATGCACACCGAGTCGTTCAATCATCATCCCGGGCAACTGTTCATGAACACCGGCGTGCCGACGTTCGGCCGGCCAAGCATGGGTTCGTGGCTCAACTACGGCCTGGGGAGCGAATCGCGAAATTTGCCAGGCTACGTCGTCCTCACGGCCGGCCGCGGCACCAGCGGCGGCACGTCCAACTGGTCGAGCGGCTTTCTGCCGACCACCTACGCCGGCGTGCTCTTTCGCAACCAGGGAGAGCCGGTCCTCAATCTCAATAACCCGCCCGGTCTCACGGGGGAGATGCAGCGCAGCACCATCGAGGCGATCAGCCGGCTAAATGCCCTGCGCCACCGCCATGTCAACGACCCGGAGATCGCCAGCCGCATCGCTTCCTACGAGCTGGCGTTTCGGATGCAATCGGCCGCGCCGGAACTGATCGACGTCAGCGGCGAGACACGGCGGACTCTCGACGACTACGGCATCGACCGAAGCGAGCCCGCCATCGCTGCCCATCGCGGCGGCGGACCGGGACAGTTCCGGCAATTCGCGCTCAACTGCCTGCTCGCGCGCCGGCTGGTCGAGCGTGGTGTCCGCTTCGTCAACATCTATCACGCCTCGTGGGACCATCACAGCAACCTCAACGCCGAGCTGGCACACAACTCGATGATGGCCGACCAGCCGGTGGCGGCGTTGCTCAAGGATCTGAAGCGTCGCGGCCTGCTGCATTCGACGCTGGTGTTGTGGCTATCGGAGTTCGGCCGCACGCCGCTGGGTGAGAACCGCGGCGGCAACCCCAACGCCACCGGCCGGGACCATCATCCCTTTGCCTTCACCATCTGGATGGCCGGCGGCGGCGTGAAGGGCGGACACATCCACGGCCAGACCGACGACATCGGCTGGGGCATCGCCCGCGACCCGGTGCACATCAACGACTTCCACGCCACCCTCCTGCACCTCTTCGGCCTCGACCACCTGCGCCTCACCTACCGCTACCAGGGCCGCGACTTCCGGCTCACCGACGTGGCGGGAATCGTGGTGCCGGCACTGCTGGCGTGAGTTGTGGGTAACGCGAGCATTGGGATACAATGCACCTGCTTCTCCTTCGCACGGAGCTTCCGCATGGTTTCACAATCTGCCGCGGCGGCGCTGACCTGGGAACCTTTTCAACACTGATGCGCATCTAAACAACTGGTGCAACGAGGTGGCCGATGAAACACTGGCAGGCGCGACTCGATTGCTTGGCCCTCGCGGCCCTTTTCGTCCTGTCGGCACTCTGCGACAACGCGGCGTCCGGCTTTCAGGAACTGGGCGCGGAGGCGCCGGCGGTTCCGATCGAGGCCGTCAAGAGGGAGCGCGACCCGCTGGAATTCTGGTTCGACCCTGTGCGCGCCCGCGCCGGGGCGACCGCTCAGCTCATTCTCGCGCAGCAGCCTGTCACCGCGACGGCCCTGCGCATCGCCGGAAAGGCTCTCCAGGTATGGGGTGAGACGGAATTCGGCAGCGAACGCGCTCCCGACCTTGATGCCCGCCGGCTGGCCTCCATCAGCGAGCGCGACGGCAAGCCGATGCCCAACCTCGAAAAACGCGCGCCAGACCTGGTCACCAAGGCGGAACGCGATTACATCGCGATCTACAACCAAGCGTTCGTCAATTCCTTCCAGACGCCGATCGGAGCTTTTATCAAGAGTGCCAGGGAAAATGAGCACGTCAACTTTGCGCGCATGTACCAGCAAACCGGGAAGCTGCGAGGCAAGGTGATTCCCATCAAGGGCTTCCTGCGGCGGCTACGAGAATTTGATGCGTCGCCGAGCCTGCAAGCCAAGGGCATCAAGTACATCTACGAGGGCTGGATCGCCCTGCCGACGGATGGGGCTCACCCGATCTGCGTTGTGTTCCCGATTCTGCCGGAGAAACTGAAACCCACGGAGAACATGAACCGCTGGGTGGAGTTCTATGGCTATCTGATCAATCGCTACAAGTATCGCTCCGGCCGCGGCGATCTGGAGACTCCGTTCTTGATCGGCCCGACGGTGATCCCGGCGCCCCAGCCGCCGCCGGATGAGCAGGCGTCCGTGGTGACGCCCACCATGCTTTATGGCTTCGTCGGTTTCATCGTCGCCGTGGCCCTGACAGTGGTGGCGTTGAACCTCTGGTTTCGACGCGGCGACCGTCAGGTCCGCGACCATCTGGCACAACGGCAAGCGGAACGCGCACTGGAGGCGTTTTCAGGCCCGCAGCCCTTCGAGCCGGACAAGCCGCACGAGCATGGGACGTAGCGACCCGCTGCCAGCGTGTCGCTGATGATTGTCGCTGGGCCCGCATCGGAACGGCGTTGCGCCAGTCGCGATATTTTGTTGTTGCATCTCGCTCGGCGCGGGGTACATAATACATGGGGAGAGGTTTCGCCTTCGAGGGGGTATGAGCGATGGCAGCACAGGCCAGTTCCAAGCCAGCCCGTCCGGTTTCGCCGCTGGTAGTGCGGCGCAAGAATGACAACAAGGACAGCGATTTCCGGCGGCTCTTGCCGGCCGTGCTGATAAGTATTGTGTTCAACTTCGGGTTGGTCGGATTGTTCCTGCTCGCGCCGGGCCAGGCGGACGCCATGCTGGACGATACGACCCCGCCGGATGTGACCGTGCAACAGCAGGCGCAAGACGACAAGAAGGATGTCGATCCGCTCGTGACCACCGACATCGACCCTGCTGCCCAGACGCCGAACCAGGACATCAACTTCAACGTCGAACGCAAGAATGAAGTGAGCGTTCCCGGCCAGGTGACTCCGCTGGAGCAAGTTGGCATCCAGGACGGAGACAAGAATGCTCCGCCGATCAACCTGCCTGCCCCGGGTGGTCTTGGCGGCATCGGTCAGGGGGGCGCCATCGAGAGCCCTTACGGTCAAGGAACGAGCATGGCGCCCGGCATGGCCGGCGGCTATGGTCTCAAAGGCTTGCCGCTTGCCGGGACTTTCTATGGCCGAAGCGGCGCAACCCGAAAACAGGTCCTGATCGACGGCGGCGGCACCAAGGAGTCCGAGGCGGCGGTCGTCAGCGGCCTGCAATGGATCGTTCGCAATCAATCGTCCGACGGACGCTGGCTGCTGGACGGCAACTTCAAGGACCGCGGTTCTCCCAATGATATCGCCGGCACGGCCTTCGGCCTGTTGCCCCTCCTGGGCGCCGGTAAAACGCACAAGCGAACCAAGGACAACGATTTCGACAAGCCGGTCGAGAAGGGATTGCTTTACCTCATGCGCAAGCAGGACCGCAAGACCGGCAACTTCGGCGGCGGCATGTATGCCCACGGTCTGGCCACCATCGCGATGTGCGAGGCTTACGGCCTGACGCAGGACGCCGCTCTGCGCCGGCCGGCGCAGATGGCGGTCAACTACATTGTGCGTGCTCAGCATTCCGCCGGCGGCTGGCGCTATTCTCCGGGACAGGCCGGCGACACCTCGGTTGTCGGCTGGCAGGTCATGGCTCTGAAGAGCGCTCAGATGGCGGGCCTCGACGTTCCGGAGATCACGATGCGCAAGGCCCAGGCCTATCTGAACGCCTGCGAGGATTCCACCAAGGGCTACGGCTACACCGGCCCCGGTCCCTCTCCGACGATGAGCGCCGTCGGCCTGCTCTGCCGCCAGTACCTGCAATCCTGGGGCCCGCAGAACCTGAGCCTCATCAAGGGTGTGGACAACCACTTGAAGACCAACCCGCCCGGCCAGAAGAACATCTATTACTACTATTACGCGACGCAGGTGATGCATCACTTCGGCGGCTCGGCCTGGAAGGCCTGGAACGAGAAGATGCGCGACTACCTGGTCAAGACGCAGGACAACAGCGGCCCCAACAAGGGCAGCTGGAGCTCGGCAGGCGATCCGCATGCCGGCTCGGGCGGCCGGCTCATGAGCACGTCGCTGTCCCTGCTCACCCTCGAAGTCTACTATCGTCATCTGCCCCTCTACTACCGCGACAGCGGCGCCAAGATGGCGGCAAAGTGAGGCAGCAAGTCCGCGCTTGCGGTTTCGTGGACGGACGCGAAACCGCGAGCGGTTGATCCAACCCATGAACGGTACGTGGTCTGCCATCATCCTCGACGGCAAGGTTCTTGACGTCTATCAACCGGCGGCTACCGGCAAGCCTCGTTTTGGCATCATCTTTCTGCACGGCGTGGGCGGTGAAACTCTTCGCGATCAGCCCGCCTTCACGCGTGTTTTCGATGAACTGAACCTTCCCTGCGTCAGCCCCACGGCCGGGCCGTGCTGGTGGGTGGACCGCCCCTGCCCCGCTTTCGACTCCCGACTGACGCCTGAACAATTTGTGCGCGAGAATGTGCCGGAATTCTTCAAGCAGCGTTTCGGTATGGCGCCGCGTTCCATCGGCTTGCTTGGCATCAGCATGGGCGGTCAGGCGGCGCTGCGGATGGCATTCAAGCACCCGCAGCGGTTTCCCGCGGCTGCCGGCATCGCCTCGGCGCTCGACTATCACGAACTCTATGGCCGGGGCACGCCGCTTGACGAACTCTATGAAAGCAAGGAGCATTGCCGGCAGGACACGGCGGTTCTGCATGTGCCGCCGTACAATCCGCCGCCGCACATTTTCTTCTGCATCGATCCCAGCGACGACGCCTGGCTGCGCGGCAACGACCGGCTCCACGAGAAACTCACCGCTCTGGGAATTCCGCACACCCACGACCTGACCACGGAGGCCGGCGGACATTCATGGGACTATTTCAACCACATGGCCGAGCCCGCCATTCGCTTCCTGCACCAGGGACTGGATCAGGAGAGTCGGCGGTTGCTGTAGCATGTAGCAGCCCATCATCGTAAAAAGATCCTTTGCCGCCAATGGACCTTTGCCGCCGATGGATGCGTGGACGCGCCGGCGCGCGACGCAAGCGATCTGGAGATCTCGGTTGAAAGTATCCCTGCTGGTGACATGTCTGGGCGACGCGCTGTTTCCCGATGTCGGCGTGGCGACGGTGAAGGTGTTGCGGCGGCTGGGAGTGGATGTGGATTTTCCCGCCGCGCAGACTTGCTGCGGACAACCGCACTTCAACAGTGGCTACCACGGCGAAGCCCGCGAGGTCGCCCGGCACACGATCCAGGCTTTTGCCGGAAACCGCCTGGTGGTGACGCCGTCCGGTTCCTGCGCCGCCATGGTCCAGGTCGAATACCCGCATCTGTTTCACGACGACCCGGTCTGGCATGGCCGGGCCGAGGAACTTGCCTGGCGAACTCATGAGCTGTCGGATTTCCTGGTCAATGTCATGAAGATCGACGATGTCGGCGCTCGTTGTCCCGGGCGCGCAACGTACCACATGGCATGTCATCTGCGGGCCCTTGGCGCCAGGGGCGAAGCGGAACGGCTGCTGCGACAGGTGAAGGAACTGGAGTTGCTGCCGCTGGAGCGGCACGATGAATGTTGCGGCTTCGGCGGCTCGTTCTCGGTCCGCTATCCCGGCATCAGCGGCGCGATGGTCTGTGACAAGGCGAGCTTTATCGACAAGAGCGGCGCGGACACGGTCGTCGCCACCGACGCCGGCTGCCTGATGAATATCGGCGGCTGCCTGCGCCGGCGTGGCAGCAAGGTCCGGACGATGCACCTGGCCCAGGTGCTGGCGATGCGTTGACTTGCGCTAAGGATCCGCGCCAAATTAAGTTGTCAGTTTCCGTGCTTCCGGCGGGGATGGATTTCGTAGTTCCAGTCACCGTGAAAACGATGTCGTTTCAGGTTGATTGTGGCCATTTCTTTGGCGCTGATCTTTC
>Ga0194131_10000772_pt1 | contig 54890 bp, 50 predicted proteins | sample TA2KigO120mmetaG_FD_148631 | JGI IMG/M metagenome (GOLD analysis project Ga0194131, IMG submission 148631) | Freshwater microbial communities from Lake Tanganyika, Tanzania - TA2015053 Kigoma Offshore 120m | ecosystem: Environmental > Aquatic > Freshwater > Lake | place: Tanzania: Lake... | reverse complement strand
TTCAGATTAGTCCCGCCGTCACGGCCGTGGAATTTCTGCCGCCGCTGTCCGTTCTGTATTTGATCGGTAATGACGTTGCACGCTGGGGAGATTGTGCAATGTCCATGCCGCAATTCCGGCCGATCGGGTCAATCGATGTCGGTACGCGGACTTTCCCACTCGCTCCTTGCCTGGGCTCGAACACTTGGCGTTGCAGTTGCCGCGCTGGCGCTGCACGCATGCGTTGCCGATCCAAGCTCGCCATATCCTGTCACGAGCTACGCGCCGGTCTATCCCTCGGCGCCCTATGGCGTGCCTGGAAATTACTACAGTCCGAGCTACGGCTCGTACTACTACGGCTATTCCGAGCCCGCATGGCGGGCGCGGTCGGCGCCGTGGCCGGATTGGCACGACAATCGCCACCACCACCGCCACAACTTTCGCGATGACAACCGACGCGACGACCATTGGCGCCACGGTGACAACCGCCGACGGGATGACCACTCTCACCGCCGCCATGACGACCGCCGCAACGACGCGAACCGGCATGATGGTCGTCGACACGATGCTCACCGGCACGACGGGCAGCGGCGCGACGATCGGCGTCACTCCAACGTGACGCCACCCGCGCCGCAATCGGCGCCGGCTGCGGAGCCACCGCGGCGCAATCGCGGCCAGCCTCAGCGCGTGCAGGACCCGAATAGCGTCGAGGCGCTGTCCAAATCGGCGCCCGAGCAGCTGCAGCAAAAGAAGTGACCGGGGGAGCTCGGGAATAATCGAGGCAGCGGTCCGTTGTCGGTTCAATCGGCTTAGGGTCGCGTGCCGGGGAGGTCGCGATCATCAGGCCGCAATTCCGACCGATCGGGTCAATCGATGTCGGCGTGTGCGGGGACTACGTTTTCTGCGCGCCTGCTGGGGGCGGCAGCTCTCCTGGTATTGGCGCTGAAGCTTCAGGGTTGTGCAGAGGGAACATCGGCCGGTGTCGATGACGGCGCGGCCTATGTGTCGGCCGGCGTCGCCCCGGTTGCGCCTGTGCCGTCGTATGCGCCGCCCTATGGCGTTGCCCCAACCAGTCCACCGCCAACGCCGGCGCCCCCTCCGGCTCCGCAAGGCGCGTTGCCGCCGGGAACGGCGCTGACCTTTCCACCTGACGCGGCACCAGTCGCGCCAGCCTACCCGCCGGGCGCCATCGTTCCGCCGCCTGCCGCGCCCTACTATGCTGCGCCGGTCAGCCCATATGTCTATTATCCGCCGCGCTATTACGTCCCGGCATGGCGGCCGCCGCCGATCCTCGTGCCGCGCCCGCATCGCCACTATCACCGGCGTCATTGGCGCGAGCACCCGCATCACCACCGGCATGACCGTTAGCGCCGGGGCTCATGGTGCGCCAGGGTTCTCGGCGGGGCGGTGCGCGGCGCCCGCGAACGATGCTCGCGTGACCTAGCTGGCGATCGCGAAATCGCGCAGCAGCTTGCCGGGGCGGCCGGCCGCCGCGATCGGGCCGGACGCATCGGCCACTCTCACGCCGTTGACCCAAACGCCGTGCACGCCGCGCGCATCCGTCGTCAGGCGCGGTGCGCCGCCGGGCAGGTCGAAGACGCGCCGCTTGGGTCCACGGCCGACCGTGGCGGGGTCGATCAGCAATAGATCGGCTGCGGCACCCGGCCGCAGCACGCCGCGGCCGGGGATGCCAAAGATCTCGGCCGGGCGCCCGGTCAATTGCCAGATCGCCTCTTCGAGCGAGAGCACGCCCCGCTCGCGCACCCAGTGCCCCATGAGGTGCAGGCCGAAGCCGGCATCGCAGAAGAAGGTGAGGTGGGCGCCCGCATCCGACAGAGCGATGCTGGCATGGGGATGGCGCAGCATGCGCCCGACCGCGTCCTCGTCGGAATTGAGCAGCACGGCGGTGAACACCGTGCCGAGATCCTCGGCGATGGCGAAATCGAGCATCCAATCGAGCGGATGCTGCCCGGCATCTGCCGCCAGGCGGTCGACCGTGCAATTCTCGACGGCGCGGTTCTCCGGCCGCGCGGTCTCGACCACCTCGATCTTGTGCCACTCGCCGTTGAACAGCCGCACGCCCGCCGGCTGCCTCAATTCGTCCTTGACGGCTTGGCGGAACGACGGATCGGCGAGGATGCGCTTCAGATCGGCGCCGCGTGCGCGCATCGCCGGCCTCCACGCGGCAAAGCCCTCCAGCGGATAGGCCGAGCGCAGCGTGAAGTCGTTGGTCAGCGGGCAACAGGAAACCTGCCCGTAGAGCCGATGGCCGCGCAGCTGCGCCGCCGCGATGGCGTCGAGCTCGTCGAAGGTGCCGCGCGGGTTGGTGCTGTTGTGCAGCAGAGCCGCGATCATCACGGGGCGGCCGCTCGCTGCGGCGATGCTCTCCAGATAGGCGACACTCGTGCCGCCGCCCTTGGTCAGCATGAACACGCCGCGTCCGCTTTCGCCCATGGCGTTGACCAGGGTCGAAAGCTCCGTGGAATCCGCCAGCCGCGACGGCATCGGCGTGCCGCCTTCGCCATTGTGCTGCGGCGCCGTTGAGGTGGCGAAGCCGACAGCGCCGATCTTCATGGCCGCGCGCACCAGAGCCGCCATCTCCGCGACTTCGGCGGCGGTGGCGGCGCGCTCGGTCGCGGCGGCGCCCATGATCCAGGTGCGCAGCGAGCTGTGGCCGAGGAAGGCGGCGAGGTTGAGCACCGTTCCGCCACGCTCCAGCATGTCGAGGTATTCGGGAAAGGTCTCGAAGTTCCAGGCGATACCGTTGCGCAGCACCTCGAGCGACATGCCCTCGACCTGAGTCAGGTTGCGCATGGTCCGTTCGCGATCCGCCGGCCGGCACGGCGCGATCGTGAAGCCGCAATTGCCGATGATCGCCGTGGTCACCCCAAGGGAAGAGGATGGCGTCAGCCAGGGATCCCAGGTGACCTGCGCGTCGTAGTGGGTGTGGCTGTCGATGATGCCGGGCATGAGCACGAGACCACTGGCGTCGACGATCTCGCGTGCGGCGTCGTCGACCTCGCCGATGGCTGCGATGCGGCCGTCCTTGACGGCAAGCGCGCCCGACCGACCGGGCGCGCCCGTGCCGTCGTGAACAACGGCATTGCGAATCAGCAGGTCATGCACGACGACATCAGCTTCCCGGCAGGGCGTGCAACTCCTCGAAGAACACGTCCTTCCAGCTCTCCATGCGGTTCTTGATCGCGCCGCTCTTCATCATGTAGTCGGCCCAATTCATGACCTTGTTCGGCTGCGGCGTGAAAGTGAGCATGTTGTCGTCACTGAGCATCTTGACGATCTGATCCGCAGTCAGGCGCGACTTCTCGACACGCAGATAGAGCTCGGCGGCGGCCCGCCGATCGCTGCGGATGACCTCCATCGCCTTGGCGAGGCCCGCATAGGTCGCGGCATAGAGCTTCGGATTGTCCTGCCGCCATTTCTCGGTGTTGTAGGCGACGATCAGGGTGTGGCGGCCGCCGACCAGATCATAGGAATTGAGGATCGTCCGGACGCGCGGGTCCTCCAGCTCCATGTTGTGAAACGGCACGGTCGTGGCGTGGGTGCGGATCTGCGCACCGCCCGACAAGAGCGCCACGACCGCATCGGGGTGTGGCATGGAGATGGCGAGCGCATCGAACCGCGTGCGCTGCTCCCAGCCGAATTCGCGCGCGGCGGCCATCTGCAGCGCCATGTGGTGCTGCGTGCCGCGCGCGGCCGTCATGGCGATGCGGTCGCTGTCCTGAAAGTCGCGGATCGATTTGATGCGCGGGTCGATCGTGTTGAACACGATCGGCGTGTCGGCGATCGCCATCATGCCCTTGACTGCATTTCGTCCGACCGTCTTGTCCCATAGGTTGATCAGCACGGTGAGGCCGGCCATGGCGACGTCGATGTTGCCGGAAATCATCGCGTCGTTGACGGCCGCACCGCTGCCCAAGGTGGCGATCGTGACCTTGGCGTCGGCCATGCCGAGTGCCGCAGCCTCGCGCTCGATCAGCTTCTGCTCGGTCGCGACATGGAGCGGCAGGTAGGACAGGCCGAATTGCTGGGCAATACGCACCTCGTTGCGCTGCGCGAATGCCGACGCCGGCAGGAAAGCGAGCGCCAGCGCGGCGGCTATCCAGCCTCTGCCATGTAGCTTGCTCATGGTCACCTCCCCGAAAGCGCCAGGTTACATCAATTTCGCCGGGGCAGGCGCGCCCAGCGGGATCTCCATCTTGTCTTCGCCGAAATAGATGCTGCCCTTGTAAACCGTGCTCATCTCGGCGATCGCGCGCTCGCGCACGCCCGGCTTGTCGAACTGCTCGGTCACGTGGGTGATGACCACGCTCTTGGCCTGCGTCTCCTGGGCGAGCGCCGCGAGCTCCATGTGGCCCGTGCAGGATTCCTTGAACGCCTCGTTGAGTTCGGTGCCCGAGAGATAATGGCACATGTGCACGAGCACGTCGCAGTCGCGCGCCAGCTTGCGCATGCCGCCCGACACGCCCGTGTCGCCCGAGTAGACGAAGGAGCCGGCCGGGCTGTCGAGCCGGAAGCCGTAGCAGGTGAGGAAGGGCTGGAAGTGCACGACCGAAGCGGTCGTCACGGTCCAGCCGTCGCCTTTGACCTCGTCGCCGCTGCGCAGTTCGGTCACGTCCGGCACCGGCGGCCGGCGCGGCAGGATGCCGCCGCGCGCCTGGTAGATGCCGAGGCTGCAGTCATGCTCGGTGCGCGAAATCAGATCGGGACCGAATACGCCGTCGCGCTCGAAGAGTTGCGCGCTCATGCGCTTGAGCGGGGGCGGGCCGAACACCTTGAGCTCGGGCACCTTGCCGGCGCCCTGGTCCCAGCGCGTCAGCACGAGGCGTGGATAGTCGCCGCAATGGTCGTAGTGGACGTGGCTGAAAAAGGCGTGGGTCACCCGCGTCGCCGGCACACCGAGTTCCATCATGCGCTGGTGCGCGCCGAAACCGTGGTCGAACACGATGACGTCCGCGCCGATCTCGACGATATAGCCGGAGCAGGCCCGGCGCAGCGACGGTGTCGGCGTACCCGTGCCCAGCAATCGAATGCGCATCGCTGTCCTCGAAGGCTGTCGAACGCCACCCGGCGGCGTCGGTCTCAGCGATTATCCGGCGGCTCGGCGCGCAGCGCCAGGGCCGCATTGATCGCGAGCGCGCCGAGCACAATGCAGCCGCCGACGAGGGCTCGGTCGGTCGGCCGCTCTCCGATGGCGAGCCAGACCCAGATCGGGCCCGTGATCGTCTCGAGCAGCGTCAGCAGCATGGCCTCGGCCGCCGTGATCAGCCGCGTCGCGGAGGTGAAGAGCAGGAAGCCGATGCCGAGCTGGAACACGCCCAATGCGACAAGGATCGCGAGGTCGCGGCCGCTGACGTCGATCGCCAGCGGCGATCCGGCTTTGAAGGTGATGACGACGAACGAGATGATGACCGCGATCAGTCCGGCGATCGCCACGGCCGGGAACATGTCGACCGAGCGGCCATGGCGCGTCGCCACGATGTTGCCGGCCATGACCAGCGCGATGGTCAATCCCAGCGCATCCCCGATGATGGACACGCTGCCGAGCGCGTCGGCGAACATGTAGAGCATGCCCGCCGTGCAGGCCCCGATCACGATCCACAGCCGGAACGGCACCGCCTCGCCGAGGAAGGCGCGGCCCAGCAGGGCGGCGAACAGCGGTCCGGTCGCCTGCAGCACCAGCACATTGGCGATCGTCGTGTAGCTGATGGCGAGAATGAAGCACGTGTTTGCGGTGGCGAGCATGCCGGCGGCCGCGATGCCGTTCCAGCCGATCGCCAGGAAGGGCTCGACGATCCGGCCGCGGTAGCGCCAGAGCAGAACCGCAAGAATGGTCGCCGCAAAGAACACCGCCCGCCAAAAGACGATCTGCCATGTGCCGGCGCCCTCGGTGGCGCGTACGAGCAGGCCGCCCACGCTCCAGCACAAGGCGCCGGCGGCGGCCAGCAGAAGGCCCTGCCGGTGGAGACGACGTTCGGTCATGACGGGAAAAACTGGACGATGGGAGAGGGGCCAGGGTGGCGCGCCGGCCAAGACAATCCCAGGCGACAATATGGCGCAAGCCATAATTTCGACATGCCGCCATGCTGTGCTAGCATTGTGGGCTTCACACTCCGCTGATGAGCGATGGGACCTTCTGCATGATGCGCGAAGGCAGTTTTGCCGCGCCGGGACCGGGCGAAACGGTCCGGCTTGCCTATACCGAGTGGGGCAGTGCGGACAATCCGCAGGTCGTGCTGTGCGTCCATGGCCTGACGCGCAATGCGCGCGATTTCGACGAGCTTGCCGCGACGCTCGGCGAGCGCTACCGCGTGATTTGTCCCGACGTGGCAGGACGCGGCAAGAGCGCCTGGTTCACCAACAAGGCGCTCTATGCCAATCCGGTCTATGCCGACCAGATGGTGCAGTTGATCGCGCATCTCGGGGTTTCCCAGGTCGATTGGATCGGCACCTCGATGGGCGGCATCGTCGGCATGATGGTTGCGGCGCGGCCCGATACGCCCGTTCGCCGCCTTGTGATCAACGACGTCGGGCCATTCATTCCCAAGGAGGCGCTGACGCGGCTCGGGCACTACGTCGGCAAGCGTCCCAGCTTTCCGACGCTCGAGGCGGCGGCCGACTACGTGGCAGAGGTGATGGCTGGCTTTGGCCGTCTGACCCGCGCGCAATGGCTGCACCTGGCGCGGACCAGCTACCGCACCGGCGCCAACGGCATGCTGGAGCTGATCTACGATCCCGACGCGGTGGCGGCGCTGCTTTCCGGGCCGCAGAAGGACGTCGCCTTCTGGCCGGTCTGGATGGCGATTCGCTGCCCGGTTCTTCTTCTGCGCGGCTGCGACAGCGATTTGCTGCTCGATCAGACCGCCGTCGCAATGACGCGGCGCGGTCCGCCAACCGAGCTGGTCGAGGTCGACGGCTGCGGCCACGCGCCCTCGCTGATGACGGCGGAGCAAGTCAATCTCATCGACACCTGGCTCTCGCGCACCCGGATCAATTGACGCCATGCTGGACGACATCACGCCCGCCTCCAACACGTCCGGACCGCACGCCTTCGCCGCGCCGCCCTTTCGTCCGCGGCTGCCCTGGCTCGGCGGCGATCTCCAGACGCTGCGCAACTTCCTCACCAGGCGCCGGCCGGATCTGCTGGAATATCCGGCGCAGCCGCTGTCGCTGCCGGTCGACGACGGGTCGGGCGATGTATTGCTCGGCACGCTTCACCAGCCGGCCGAGCGCGCAGCGGCGCGGCCGCTCGTCGTGCTGATCCACGGCCTGACCGGTTGCGAAGGCAGCTCGTACATCCTGAACAGCGCCGACTATCTGCTGGCGCGCGGTCATGCCGTATTGCGGCTCAACCTGCGCGGCGCGGGCGCGGCGCGGTCGCTCTGCCGCCTGCGCTATCACGCCGGGCGCACGGAAGACCTCCAGGCGGCGCTGACCGGCCTCGACGCGGAGCTCATCCGCCACGGGTTAGCCTTCGTCGGTTACTCCCTCGGCGCAAATATGCTGCTCAAATTCCTGGCCGAGCACGGCCGGCACTGGCCCGTGCGGGCCGCGGCGGCGGTCTCGGCGCCGATCGATCTCGCGGCGGCGTCACGCCGCATCATGGAGCCGCGCAATACCGCCTATCACGCATGGCTCCTGACCCGCATGAAGCAGGACCTGACCGGCCCGCTGGTCGACATGACCAAGCGCGACCGGCGTGCGCTGGCGCTGACCCGCACGATCTGGGACCTGGATGACCAGTTCGTCGCGCCGCGCAACTCGTATCCCGGTGCGGCGGCCTATTATGCGGCCAATTCCGCGCTTCAGTTCCTGCCGTCGATTCGCGTGCCGACGCTGGCGATCCACGCCCAGGACGATCCGTGGATTCCGAGCGAGGCCTATCGCGGCTTCGACTGGTCGGCCAATCCAGCACTGCACCCCGTCCTGCCGGAGCGCGGCGGCCATGTCGGCTTTCACGGTCGAGGCGACCGCGTCGCCTGGCACGACCGGATCATCGCGGACTTCATCGCCGCGACCTGATCTCGACCCAACCCGTTGATTGCCTTGTGACATCGGTCCTCGGGCGGGGCGATCTCATTAATTGGATATTAACCCGCGCAAGGCATAACAGGCACCGCATCCGCACGGACGTCTGGGGATTCGAGCAAGTCGACGGCAATGACAGACACGATGCAGACAGACATGGCAGCGCCACAGGCGCCGAAGCGGCGACGATTGCCCCGCCTGTCACCGCGCCTCTGTCTTATTGTCCTGGCCGGCCTCATCATCGCGGCAACCTCTTTACACACCGTGATGTTCCTCGCCTCCAGTCGCGAGGAGCGGCTGGCGGCGGCGACCCGCGACACACGCAACCTCGCGCTGCTGCTCGAAGAACACGCCGCACGTTCGATGCAGGCAGCGGATCTGATGTTGCGCGGCGTCATCGACGCCTTGGCGCTGCAGCCCGCTTCGATGATGGTCGACCGGGACGGGATGATCGGGCTCCTCTAGCAGCGACTCGTCAACGCGCCTCAGGTGCGCGCGCTGCTGATCGTCGACCGCCACGGAAGAAACGCCGGCGACACCTCTGACCTGCCGCCGCCGCCCAGCCTCGCCGATCGCGAGTACTTTCGGTTCCTGCGCGACAATCCCTCCGCAGCGCTGCACATCAGCCGACCTGGGCGGAGCGTGACGACTGGCCTCTGGTACATAGCGGTCAGCCGCCCGATCAAAGACTTCAATGGACAATTCAACGGCGTCGCCGTGGCGTTCGTGGAACCCGAGTTCTTCAAAGCGACCTACGGCGCAATCCAGTCGAGCCAGAATGGCGTCGTCGCGCTGATGACGCAGGACTTGACCTTGCTGGCGCGCGTTCCTGACGTCGGTGAGCGCATTGGCGAGACGGTGCAAGGCCCCTTGCTTAGCCAAGCCGTCGCGCAGGATGGAACTCATGGCACCTATCGCAGCCGCAGCACGATCGACGGGCTTGAGCGCATCTACAGCTACCGCCAGGTCGACGGGCTGCCTCTCATTGTGCTGGCCGGCCATTCGATCGACGAAACCCTCGAGGGATGGTACGGCCTCGTCCGCACCTACGTGGCGGGCGCAACGGCCGCCATGCTCGTCGTCATTGGTTTCGTCTGCTTCCTCATGGTTCAGCTACGCCAGGTCGAAGCCTCGGAGGCCCGCGCACGGGCCAGCGAGCAGGTTCTGCGGCAGGCGCTCGATGCCGTGCCCGCCGGCATCACCATCAAGGATGCGAGCCTCCGACTCATGTTCATGAACAGCGCTGTGCGCGACAAGTACGGCTACGTGCCCGCGATGGTCGAAGGCAAGACCAACCACGAGGTCTTCCCGGAGCACGCGGTCGGCGCGATCGATCAGGAGGACCACGAGGTGCTGCGGACTCGCGCGCCGACGCCGTTTGTCGAGCACGACATGCAGTACCCGCGAGCCGGATCTCGCACCATCCTGCGCAGCCGCGCGCCGATCCGCGCCGGCGTCGACGCGGAGGAAATCACTCATATCGTCTCGGTGTCGCTCGACATCACGGAACGCAAGCGCATCGAGCGTGAGCTGGCCGCAGCGCGCAAGGCCGCCGAGGCCGCCAACCGCAGCAAATCGGAGTTCCTCGCCAATATGAGCCACGAGCTGCGCACGCCGCTCAATGCGGTGATCGGCTTCTCCGAGGTGATCACGCGCGAGATGTTCGGCCCGATCGGAACGACGCGCTACAAGCAATACGTCAGCGACATCCTGGGCAGCGCTACCCATCTGCTCGGCATCATCAACGAGATCCTCGACCTGTCGCGCATCGAGGCGGGACAGCTCCACCTCGAGGAGGCGGAGATCGATCCCGCTCGCCTGGCAAAGTCGAGCGTGAATATCCTGGCCGAACGCGCCGACCGCGCCGGCGTCTCGTTTGGCTTGCGCATCTCGCCCCATCTGCGTCCGTTCCGCGGCGATCCGCGCAAGATGAAGCAGGTGCTGATCAACCTGCTGACCAATTCGGTCAAGTTCACGCAGCGCGACGGGCATGTGCTGGTTGACGTCGGCATGAACGCCGAGGGCGGTCTCGTCATTGCGGTGGCCGACACGGGCATCGGCATTGCCGATGCCGATCTCGGCAAGGTGGTCCAGCCGTTTCAGCAGGTGGCGACCGCACTGACCCGTGACCATGAGGGCAGTGGACTGGGCCTGGCCATCACCAAGTCGCTCGTCGAGCTGCACGGCGGCGTGCTGGAGATCGAAAGCGTGCTGAACGTGGGCACGACGGTGATCCTGACATTCCCGCCCGAGCGCACGATCCAGATCGCTACCGTCCGCGCAGATCACGCGACCGCAGCCGCCTGAGCGGCGGGTTCACGAGCGTGCGCGATTGAGCCGATCGGCGACCTCGAAGGCCGCGTAGCTGAGGATGCCGTCGGCGCCGGCTCGCTTGAAGGCGAGCAGGCTCTCCAGGATGACGCGGTCCCAGTCGAGCCAGCCATTGAGCGCGGCGGCCTTGAGCATCGCGTATTCACCGCTCACCTGGTAGGCGTAGGTCGGCATGCCGAACGCGTCCTTCACGCGGCGCACGATGTCGAGATAGGCCATGCCCGGCTTGACCATCACCATGTCGGCGCCCTCGGCGATGTCGAGCGCCACCTCGCGCAGCGCCTCGTTGGAATTGGCCGAATCCATCTGGTAGGTCGACTTGCTGGCGCCACCCAGGGTCTTGGCCGACCCGACCGCATCGCGGAACGGACCGTAGAAGGCCGAGGCGTACTTGGCTGCGTAGGCGAGCACGCGCACATGCTGCAGGCCGGCGTCGTCGAGCGCCGCACGAACCGCGCCGATGCGGCCATCCATCATGTCGGAGGGCGCGATCACGTCGCAGCCTGCCCGAGCCTGGACGAGGGCCTGCTGGCACAGCACGGCGACCGTCTCATCGTTGACGATGGTGTTGTCGCGCAGCAGCCCGTCGTGGCCGTGGGGCGTATATGGGTCCAGTGCCACGTCGCACATGACGCCGATGTCGAGCTTGGCCGCCTTGATGGCGCGCACCGCGCGGCACATCAAATTGTCCGGGTTGACTGCCTCGCTCGTCTCGTCGGTCTTGCGTGCGGCCTCGACATAGGGAAAGAGTGCGACCATCGGAATGCCGAGCCGCGCCGCGCGTTCGACAGCGCCGACCAGACGGTCGACGGTCAGCCGCTCGACCCCGGGCATCGAGGGGATGGGAGTGGCAGCATTGGTCCCCTCCGACACGAAGACCGGCCAGATCAAATCGTCGACCGACAGGCGGGCTTCGGCTACCAGCCGGCGCGACCAGTCGTCGCGGCGGTTGCGGCGCAGCCTTGTGCGCGGAAAAGCGCCGAGCGGGGGCAGGGGATGCGACGGCATGGCGGTCCTGAGCGGTCAAAGCTTGGGATCGCCATCATATGTGCGGCCGGGGCAGGGTCAATCGGCGCCGTGTCTCATCAAGGAGCTGGACGCTGTCGGCAGCGAACACTGCGTTGCCGGTTCGCGATTGGCCGGTTTCGTGTTATCCTTATACTTGACCAGTCGACGTAACGATGATGCTGCGCCGCGCGAACTCGCGCGGAGTTCATCCGCGACCCGGTCCTGCGCGGGACGGTGAAACCCTCACGGCGGAGGCTCACATGGTGAGGCATCCGGGCTGGCTGGTGGTCGCAGCCGCGCTCTCCGGCGCATGTCCGGCAGCAGCTCAGAATCCGTTCAACTTCCTTCAGCAGCTCGTGCCGGCCGTTCAGCAGCCGGCAGGTCAGCAAGAAGCCTCGCCCGTCAGCCGCATGCAGGGCGGGCAGCCCGCGGGCCAGACCGGCGCGGCTGGTGGGCTGGGCACGGATGCGGTTGCGGTCGTCGAAGCGATCGACGAGGCGCCCGATGCCGGTGTCCAGTTCATGGACTATGTCTTCTCCGGCCAGACGCTGTCGCTTGGCGCCAAGGGAAAGCTCACGCTCTCCTATCTCTCGGGCTGCCTCGTCGAGACCATCACCGGCGGCACGGTCATGGTGGCGCCGGCCGGCAGCAGGGTCACGGGTGGCCGGCTGCAGGCAAAGCCGGCCGGCAACTGCCAGACGGCCGCGCCGATCGTGACGGCCTCCGCCACGGAAGCCGGCGCCACGGTCAACCGCGTGACCCCTTTCGATGGCCAGAACTGGAGCGAGCGCACCATCAAGGGCGCGCGTCCGATGTTCAAGTGGGATGACCGCGGCCGTCCGGTCACCATCCGCGTGCTCAATCTCGACAGCAACCCGGCTCAGATCGTCTGGCAGGTCGCGAGCAGCGCCGGGTTCGCCGACTATCCAGCGAATGCGCCGCCGCTTGCGGTCGGCATGCCCTATCGAGTCGAGATCATCGCCGGCGGTCAGGTGCTGCGCGCCGCCAATTTCTCGATCGATCCAGGCCTCGAGGTTCCGGACACGCTGGCCAATCGTGTCGTTCCTGTCACAGGCTCTTAAGCAGCGTCTCGGGCAGCGTCCGGGGCCGCGCCAGGGGCTTCGCGCGGCCCTCGCGGCGGCGTTGTCGCGCAAGTGGCGCCGCCGCCTGGCAGTGGCGGCGGCGCTGGCGCTACTGTCCGGCGGCCTCATCCTGCTGCCACCGGCCGATTTCCTGCTTCGTCTCGGCATCGATGCACTGCTGCCGTTGCGTCATTGGCTTCACGGGCCGCTGTTCGCGCCGTCCGAATCCGACGTCGTCGTCGTCGCGATCGACGAGCAGAGCTATCGCGCCGAGCCGTTCCGCAACACGCCCAAGGTCGCCTGGACGCCGCATATCGCGCGCGTCCTGGAGATGGTGACGGAAGCCGGACCCAAGGCGGTCGGGTTTGACGTGATCTATCCGACCAGCCTCGACCGGCCCGAGCTGCTGCGCGGATATGACCGGCCGTTTCTTCTGGCGCTGCGCAAGGCGGCGGACCGGGAGCTGATCGTGCTCGGCCAGGCCAGGCTGAGCAGCGAGACGATCCAGCCCTATCCGGGCCAGATCGCCGCGATCAAGGGGCGCGACAACCTCCGCACGCTCAATCTGATGGTCGATCCCGACGATGTCGTGCGCGGCTATTTCCGCGCCTTCGGCAACGAAGGCGGCGGCGAAACCCCGTCGTTCGGCGCTGAGCTCGCCCGGCGCGCCGGTGCCGCGCTGCCGGCCGACGACTTCCTCATCAACTTCAACACCGTGCCCGGCGACATACCGATCTACAGCATGGTCGACCTGTGGACCTGCGCGGGCGAGGGAGCTGCCGCCTATTTCGCGCGCCATTTCCGCGGCAAGATCGTGATCTTTGGCGAGGCGCTCGATCTCGAGGACCGCTTCGTCAGCTCCAAGCGGCTGGCCATGACGGCGCGCGCCGACGCCGCGGCGCAACCCGAGCGCTGCCGTGTCGCGGCCGAACCCGAGCGCTTCGGCGCGCTCGGCGACCGCCGCTCGATGCCGGGCGTGCTGATCCATGCCGCGGCGATCAACACCTTGACCAAGGATCTGCACCTGGCGCCCTTGCCGAAGGCGGCGCAATTCGCCGCCGTCACCTCCAGCGTGCTGCTGCTCGCTGTCCTCTTCTTCATGCTCAAGCCCGGCGCTGGCCTTGCCGCGGCCGGCGCGGTCCTGGCGGCCGAGCTGGTGCTCGCCGTCAACGCCTTCGCGGCCGGCGTGGTCGTGCCGATCGCGATGCTGGCCGTGACGGCGGCGCTCGCCTACAGCCTGACCTATGCTTATCGCTTCGTCGTCGAGGACAAGGAGCGGCGCTGGATTCAGCACGCGTTCCGGCACTACCTGGCGCCGGTGCTGGTCGACCGGCTGGCGGCCGACCCGGAGGCGCTGCGGCTCGGCGGCGAGAAGCGGCGCGTCACCGTGTTCTTCTCCGATATCGCCGGCTTCACCACGATCAGCGAAGGCCTGCGCGATCAGCCGGACCGGCTGGTCGAGATCCTGAACAAGTATCTGACCGTCATGACCGAAGCGGTCGAAGCGCGCGGCGGCTATGTCGACAAGTACATCGGCGATGCGGTGATGGCGATCTGGAACGCGCCACTCGACGATGACCAGTCGGAGCGCCACGGCGTCGAGGCGGCGCTCGATTGTTTGGCGGCACTCGAGCGCTTCAATGCCGAGGTGGTCGAGCGCGAATACGGCATGAAGCCGATCGGCACGCGCATCGGCCTGAACACGGGCATGGCCGTGGTCGGCAACATGGGCTCGAAGGCGCGCCTCAACTACACGGTGACGGGCGACACGGTCAATCTTGCCGCGCGCCTGGAAGGCGCCAACAAGGAGTATGGCTCGAACATCATGATCAGCGAGGACGTCGCTTCGGGTCTTGGCGGCGAGTTCACGCTGCGCCGGCTCGACCGGCTGGTCGTCAAGGGCAAGCGCGAGCCGGTCACGGTGTTCGAGGTGTTCGGCCGGCGCAGCGATGCGGGTGCGGCGCTGCTCGAACGGATCGCCGCCTTCCACGCCGCGCTCGCTCTCTATGATGCGCGCGATTTCGCCGCTGCCGGGCGCGCCTTCGCCGCACTCGCCGCGAGCGACCCGGCCGCCGAGATGTACGCCGAGCGGTGCCGTCACTATCAGGCGGCGCCGCCACCGGCCGACTGGAACGGCGCATTCGAAATGAAGACGAAGTAGGGAGGTTGCCATGGCAAACCATCACGCGCTCTCGCGTCGCGCCGTGCTCGGCGGTGCGCTCGCGCTGACGGCAACGCCCGCGCTGGCGCAGTTCAGCCTGCCGTTCGGCAAGGGCGGCGGGCTGGATCTCGGCCGCATGTTCTCGGGCGTGCAGAATCTCTTCCAGGGCATGAACCTGGGCGAGGAGGACGAGATCCGGATGGGCAACGCCTATTTCGACAATTTCGTCGCCCGGTCGGGCGGACCCTATCGCAATCGAATGGCGCAGTCTGCGATCGCGCAGTTCGCCGATCCGATCCTGCGCACGACCACGCGGCCGCAGCTGCCGTGGCAGTTCGTGCTGCTCAACGACGATACCGTCAACGCCTGGGCACTGCCCGGCGGCAAGCTCGGCATCAACAAGGGGTTGGTGCGCTATTGCGACGACCCGTCCGAACTCGCCGCGGTGATCGCCCACGAGGTCGGCCATGCCGAGCTCAGCCATGCGCTGGCGCAAATGAGATCGGAGGCGTTCACCAAGGGGCTGACGCAGGTCGGCCGCGAAGTGATCTCCTCGCGCGTTTCGGGCGCGGGCGGCATCCTGACCGGCGCCGTGCTCGACGCGCTGCAGGAGCCGATCTATGCGATGGTGACTTCGGGCTATTCCCAGTCAAACGAATACGCCGCCGACGAGCACATACTCCAGGTCTTCGACATGGCGGGATACGACCCGACCAAGGTGACGCGCTTCTACCACACGATGCTTCAGGTCGTGCCGCAGGGTGCCGAGGGCACCACCTCGCTGTTCGCGTCGCATCCCGGCACGCGCGATCGCATCGCCAGGCTCGAGCAGGCGGCCGCCAGGCACAAGGCGCCGTCCCACGCGGCGGCCGCGCGCGGTTGGACCGAGCTCAAGGCGGTGTTCCCGACCCGGCGGGTCTATCGGCGCACGGCCTGATTGGCGCTTCCTCGCCCATGCTGAGCCTCGGGCTTCGCCCGAGGTGCGGGACGAAGCGCCGGGAGTGCCCGGCATTTTGACGGCTAGCTGCGTTGTGCTAGTGCTTGCACGACAGCATCGCTTTCGACGAGACAGCCTGCATGGACATGTTGAATCGCGCCGCGGAGATCAAACGGCGGTGCCGGCGCTTCGTCTCTCACGATCGTCCGGCGCGCCCGGCTGAGGCGCTGCGGGAGCTTGCCGCCTATGCGGGCGACTGCGAGGCGGACAAGTACAACTCGGGCGAACTCGTCGAGCGGCTGGAGCGCCGCGTCGCCCACCTCCTGGGCAAGGAGGCGGTGGCCTACATGCCGAGCGGCAAGCTGGCGCAGCTCGCAGCACTCCGTGTCCTGGCCGACCGTGCCGGCTGCCGGCGCGTCGCCATGCACCCGCGCTCGCATTTCGAGGAATACGAGCTGCGTGCCTACCAGGAGCTCTGGAGCATGACCGCCGCGTCGTTCGGCGGCTATGACCGGCTGCCCACGCCGGCCGATCTCCGGGGCATCACCGAGAAGCTGGGCGCATTGACCCTGGAGATGCCGCTCAGGCGCCTCGGCTGTGTTCTGCAGCCTTGGGATGAGCTGGTCGAGATCTCGCAGCAGGCACGCCGGCGCGGCATTGCGCTGCATTTAGACGGCGCGCGCATCTGGGAGAGCCAGCCGCACTACGGCAAACCGTTCGCCGAGATCGCGGCGCTGTTCGACACGGTCTATGTCGCCTTCGACAAGGGGCTGGGCGGGCTTGCCGGCGCGGCGCTGGCTGGATCAGGCCCGATGATTGAGGAGGCGCGGGTTTGGCAACGCCGCGCCGGCGGACGGGCGCTGCGCAGCTTTCCCTACCTGCTATCGGCACTGAAAGGTCTCGACGAGAGGCTGCCGCGCATGGCCGATTACCATGAGCGGGCGGTCGCGATCGCGGCCGCGCTTCGGACCCTGCCGCGTGTGCGCGTGTCGCCCGACCCGCCGCACGCGAATGCGTTTCATGTCATCGTCGAGGGCGCTTGCGATCGCGCGCGTGAGGCGGCGCTCGGCATCAGCGAGGAGACCGGGGTCTGGCTGTTCGACGATCCGGTGGATTGTCCGATCCAGGGACTGGCCATGTTCGAGATCACGGTCCGCGAGGCAGCCTTCGAGCTCACGATCGACGAAATCCGCGACGTGGTCGGCCGTTTCGTCGAGGCGCTCCCGTCGGGCAGCGGTGCCCGCTAAGCTCGGGCTCGACGGGGAGCGAACGAAGCGATGGATTTCGAGCTGAGCGAGGAGCTGCGCGCCATACGCGACACCGCGCGCGACTTTGCCGCCGAACGCATGCTTCCCCAGGCGGCGCGCTGGGATGCCGAGTGCATCTTCCCGGTCGAAATCCTGCGCGAGGCCGCAACACTCGGCTTCGGCGGCATCACCGTGCGCGATGATGTCGGCGGTTCGGGCCTGTCGCGTCTCGGTGCCGCCGTGATCTTCGAGGAGCTGGCCGCCGCCTGCACGTCGACCGCCGCCTACATCTCGATCCACAACATGGCGGCCTGGATGATCGACCGCTACGGCAGCGAGGCGCAGCGCCGGCGCTTTCTGCCCGATCTGACCGCGATGAGGAGCTTCGCCAGCTACTGCCTGACCGAGCCCGGTGCGGGCTCCGACGCCGCGGCGTTGCAGACGCGGGCGGAGCGGCAGGGCGATCACTACCGGGTCAACGGCACCAAGGCGTTCATCTCCGGCGGCGGCGTGAGCGACGTCTATGTCGTCATGGTGCGCACGGGCGGATCCGGGCCCGGCGGCATCTCGACCTTGGTGGTCGAGAAGGGCACGGCCGGCCTGTCGTTCGGCAAGCAGGAGAAGAAGCTCGGCTGGAACAGCCAGCCGACCGCCCAGGTGATCCTCGAGGACGCCCGTGTGCCCGTCGCCAATCGCCTGGGTGCGGAAGGCGACGGCTTCAAGATCGCGATGGCCGGACTCGACGGCGGCCGCATCAACATCGGCGCGTGCTCGATCGGCGCGGCTCGCGCCTGCCTCGATGCGACGCGCGAGCATATGGGCCAGCGCAGCCAGTTCGGCCGCAAGCTCGCCGAGTTCCAGGCGCTCCAGTTCAAATTCGCCGACATGGCGACCGAGCTGGAGGCGGCCCGGCTGATGATCCAGCGCGCGGCCGCCAAGCTCGATGCCGGTGCGGAAGATGCAACGCTCCATTGCGCCATGGCCAAGCGCTTGGCCACCGATGCCGGCTTCGCCATCTGCAATGATGCGCTGCAGCTCCATGGCGGCTACGGCTACCTCAAGGACTTTCCGATCGAGCGCTATCTGCGCGACGCGCGCGTGCACCAAATCCTCGAAGGGACCAACGAGATCATGCGCGTGATCATCGCGCGGCGAATGCTGGCGCCGTAGGACGATGGCCCTCGAGGACATTCAATTCGAGCGCCAGGGCGCCGTCGGCCTGGTGACGCTCAACCGGCCGAAGGCGCTCAACGCGCTCACCCTGCCGATGATCCGCGCCTACGATCCGCAATTGATCGAATGGGCGACCGATCCCCAGGTGGGCGCCGTCGTCATGCAGGGCGCCGGCGACCGCGCCTTCTGCGCAGGCGGCGACATCCGCGCCATCTACGATGCCGGCCGCGGCTCGGACGCGGCGATCCACCGCGACTTCTTCCGCGAGGAATACATCCTCAACCGGCGCATCCACCGCTTGGCCAAGCCGCATGTGGCGCTGCTCGACGGCATCACCATGGGCGGCGGCGTCGGCTTGAGCGTCCATGGCTCGCACCGCGTCGCGACCGAACGCACGCTGTTCGCCATGCCCGAGACCGGCATCGGTCTCTTCCCCGATGTCGGCGGCAGCTATTTCCTGCCGCGCTGCCCGGGCGAGATCGGCATGTATCTGGCACTGACCGGCCACCGCCTCAAAGCCGCCGACATGGTTTATGCCGGCATTGCCACGCACCACGTGCCGAGCGCGCGCTTGGCCGAACTCAAAGCGGCGCTGGCTTCCTGCGATCCGGCCGCCGGTCGCGCCGGCGTCGATGCGGCGCTGGCCGCCGTTGCGGCGGATCCCGGTGAGCCGGCCTTGGCGCAACGCCGCGCAACCATCGATCGCTGTTTCGCGCAGCCCGCGGTCGAGGGGATCATCGAAGCGCTGGCTGGCGAACCGACCGAATGGGCCGAGGCGACGCGCGCCACCCTGCTGAAGATGTCGCCGACCAGCCTCAAAGTGACCTATCGTCAGATCAGGCTGGGCGGCACGCTCGACTTCGAGGCATGCATGATCATGGAATACCGCATGATCCAGCGCTTCATGCAAGGCCACGACTTCTTCGAGGGCGTGCGCGCCGCTCTGGTCGACAAGGATCAGAAGCCGCGCTGGCAGCCGGCCAGCCTGGCCGAGGTCGGTGCGGCGGACGTCGACGCCTATTTTGCGCCGCTCGGCGTGCGTGACCTGGTTTTTGAGTGATCGGGCGCATTCGAATAGGAGGGCGGAGGAAACATGGCGACGATCGGATTCATCGGGCTCGGCAACATGGGCGGGCCCATGGCGCGCAACCTTCTCAAGGCGGGTCACAAGCTGAAGGCATTCGATCTGGTCCAGTCATCGCTCGATGCCGCACGCGCCGCCGGCGCCGAGACGGTGTCGAGCGCCGCGGCCGCCGCTCAAGGTGTTGAAGCCGTGATCACGATGTTGCCGGCCGGCAAGCATGTGCGGCAGGTCTATGAGGAGAGCGTGCTCGCCGCTGCGAACACCGGGACGTTGCTGATCGATTCTTCGACCATCGACGTGGAGACGGCACGCGCCGTTAGCGCGGCTGCGACCAAGGCGGGTCATGCCATGGTCGACGCGCCGGTCTCGGGCGGCGTCGGCGGTGCCGAGGCGGCGACGCTCACCTTCATGGTCGGCGGCGCGGCCGAGGCGTTCGAGCGGGCGCGCCCGCTGCTGGAGAAGATGGGCAAGACCATCGTTCATGCCGGCACCGCTGGTGCCGGCCAGGCCGCTAAGATCTGCAACAACATGATCCTGGGAATTTCGATGGTGGCGGTCTGCGAAGGTTTCGCGCTCGCCGAAAAGCTTGGCCTCGACAAGCAGAAGCTGTTCGACATCAGTTCGAAATCATCCGGCCAGTGCTGGTCGATGACCAGCTACTGTCCGGTGCCGGGTCCGGTCCCGACTTCGCCCGCCAACCGCGATTACAAGGCGGGTTTCACGGCCGAGATGATGCTCAAGGACCTCCGACTCGCCCAAGAGGCCGCGCACACGGTGGGCGCGGCCACGCCGATGGGCGCCGCCGCCGCCTCGCTCTATACGCTGTTCGTCAATGCAGGGCACAAAGCCGTTGATTTTTCTGGAATAATGCGGATGATGCGGGGCGATTAGTCGGGTCGCCATCGCGCAAGGGACCCAAGATATTGACCCCGCAGTAGCGGAATCGTTTATAGTCGAACGATCTGGCTTCCGCTTGCCAATGAGGGAAACGTGCGGACTGGGTATCTGGAGGCGACGAAGCTCCTGGAGCGCCTGCACCGGCAGTTCCTTGAGGTCGTCAAAACCGAGCTCGATCGCCTGAATATCGAAGACATCAACAACGTTCAGGCCTTGATTCTGTTCAATATCGGGCAGGATGAGCTGACCGTCGGCGAGTTGACCAACCGCGGCTACTACCTCGGCTCGAATGTTTCCTACAATGTGCGCAAGATGGTCGAGAACGGCTATCTGGTGCAGGAGCGCTCGACCCACGACCGCCGGTCCATCCGGGTACGTCTGTCGGAAAAGGGCTTGAACCTGCAGCGTCACATGGGAGCCATGTTCGACCGTCACGCCGGCGCGCTAGCCAACACGGGAAACACGGCGGAGCGCTTGCGCGCGGCTGCGGCGGCTTTCCGTGATCTCGAGCGCTTCTGGTCGAGCATGCTCGACTATAGCGGCGCGCCGGTCGTTCCGGAAACGACGACGGCGGCCTGAGCCTCTCGTCGACCTGCGAATCTCGCACCGGACCGCCGATCCTGGCGGCCCGGCACCTGTGATCCTGATGCGGAGCCTGCCATGATCCTTGTCGGCCGTTTTCAGTCGCCCTTCGTGCGCCGCGCCGCGGTGACGCTCAAGCATTACGGCTTGAACTTCGAGCACAAGGCGCTCTCCTCGATGACCGACAAGGATGCGGTCAAGACCTTCAACCCGCTCGGACGGGTGCCAGCTTTCGTGACCGACGAGGGCGACACGATCGTCGACAGCGCGGTCATCCTCGATCACCTGGACGAGCTGGCGGGCCCGTCGAAGTCGTTGACGCCGCCCAAGGGCAAGGAGCGCCGCAAGGTGCTGCACGCGGTCGCGGTCGCCGTCGGCGCCTGCGAAAAGGCGGTCGGCGGCCTCTATGAAAAGAACCGGCGGCCGGCCGAGAAGGTGCACCAGCCCTGGCTCGATCAGCTTGACGGCCAGGCCAAGGACGGGCTGGACGCACTCGAAGCCATGAACCCGTCGCCGTTCCTGTGCGGCAGCAAACTCACGCAGGCGGACGTCACCGCGGTCTGCGTCTTCGATTTCATGCGCGGCCAGCTGCCGCATCTGGCGCCGGCCGGCAGGTACCCGAAGCTCGAGGCGCTGTCCAAGCGCTGCAACGAGATGCCCGCCTTCGCGGAGACCGTGCCGAAGGGCTGACCGCCTTTCGACCAATCCGCGGCCGCGAAACGGCCGCAGTTATCGCCGCTTCTCGCATGTGCGCGACCGGGCCTGTCATGGACAGTCCGGATCGGCCCGACTAAAGTCCGACCGCTTCGACTGTCGTGCGCGGCCCGTCCGCGCGACACCAAGGAGGTGTCATGCGTTCGTCACAGTTCTTCATGCCGACGATGAAGGAAACGCCCGCAGAGGCGCAGATCGTGTCGCATCGGCTGATGCTGCGCGCGGGCATGATCAAGCAGGCCTCGGCCGGCATCTACTCCTGGCTGCCGCTGGGCTTCAAGGTGCTGAAGAAGATCGAGCAGATCGTGCGCGAGGAGCAGGACGCGATCGGCTGCCAGGAAGTTCTGATGCCGACCATCCAGCCCGCCGACCTGTGGCGCGAGAGCGGCCGCTACGAGGACTACGGCAAGGAGATGCTGCGCATCACCGACCGCCACGAGCGCGAGATGCTTTACGGGCCGACCAACGAGGAGATGATTACGGACATATTCCGCACTCATGTGAAAAGCTATCGCGAGCTGCCGAAGCTGCTCTATCACATCCAGTGGAAATTCCGCGACGAGGTGCGGCCGCGCTTCGGCGTCATGCGCGGACGCGAATTCCTGATGAAGGACGCCTACTCCTTCGACCTCGACTTCGCCGGCGCCAAGCGCGCCTACAACAAGATGTTCGTCTCCTACTTGCGCACCTATGCGCGCATGGGGCTGAAGGCGATCCCGATGGCGGCCGATTCAGGGCCGATCGGCGGCGATCTCAGTCACGAATTCATCATCCTCGCCAAGACCGGCGAGAGCGCGGTCTATTGCCATCGCGACCTGGTCGAGTTCGACATGCTCAAGACCGAGATCGACCACGAGGGCGATTTGCAGCCGATCGTCGATCGCTGGACCAGTCTCTATGCCGCGACCGACGAGAAGCACGACGCAGCCACGTTCGAGAAGATCCCGGCCGACAAGCGCGTCAACGAGCGCGGCATCGAGGTCGGCCACATCTTCTATTTTGGCACCAAGTACTCGGCGCCGATGAAGGCGCAGGTCGGCGGCCAGACCGGCGATCCCGTGACGCTGCACATGGGCTCCTACGGCATCGGCGTGTCGCGCCTGGTCGGCGCCGTCATCGAAGCGAGCCATGACGAAGCCGGCATCATCTGGCCCGAGTCGGTGGCGCCTTTCCGCATCGGCCTCGTCAACCTCAAGGTCGGTGATGCTGCCTGCGACGCCGTCGCCAGCGATCTCTATGCCCGCTGCCTTGCCGCCAAGGTCGAGGTGCTCTACGACGATCGCGACGACCGACCCGGGCCCAAGCTCGCCGACATGGACCTGATCGGATTGCCCTGGCAGATCGTGGTCGGCCCGCGCGGCGTCAAGTCGGGGGTGGTCGAGATCAAGAACCGCAAGACCGGCGAGAAGGTCGAGCTGGCGCCGGAGCAGGCGTTCAACAAGCTCACGGCACGGGCCTAGCCATGGCCGCGGCGCCGACCTGGCAGAGGGAATAAGCAGGATGTTCTCTTCCTTCGAGCGCATGGTGGCGATGCGCTATCTGCGCGCGCGGCGGCAGGAAGGGTTCATCTCGATCATCGCCTGGTTCTCGCTGCTTGGCATTGCGCTCGGCGTGGCGACGCTCATCATCGTCATGTCCGTGATGAACGGCTTCCGCGCCGAACTGCTCGGCCGCATACTCGGGCTCAACGGCCATTTCGCCGTCCAGGCGCAACAGGGCCCGCTGCCCGACTTCGACTCGATCGCCGAGCGCGTGCGCGCGGTGCCCGGCGTGCTGGCCGTCCGGCCCCAGGTCGAAGGCCAGGTCATGGTGTCGGCCAACAACGCCGCGTCGGGAGCGCTCGTGCGCGGCATGCGGGTCGAGGATCTGGCCCGTCACACCACGCTGGTCCAAGGCGTCAAGGCCGGAAAGATCGCCGACCTGGCCGATGAAAGCTCAGTGATGATCGGCAGCCGCATGGCGGCGCGGCTCGGCCTCGGCGTCGGCAATCCGATCACGCTGATCTCGCCGCGCGGCAGTGTCACGGCCTTCGGCACCGTGCCGCGCGCCAAGGCCTACAATGTCGCGGCGGTCTTCGAGATCGGCATGTACGAGTACGACAACAACTTCATCTACATGGGACTCGAGCAGGCGCAGCTCTTCTTCCGCGTGCCCAATGCCGTCACCTCGCTCGAAGTGATGGTCGCCGACCCCGACCAGGTCCGCGCGACCACGGCGCGCATCGCCGGAGCGGTCGGCCCGGGCGGGCGCATCTACGACTGGCAGCACGCCAACGCATCGTTCTTCACGGCGATCCAGGTCGAGCGCAATGTCATGTTCCTGATCCTGACGCTCATCATCCTGGTCGCCGCCTTCAACATCATCTCCAGCCTGATCATGCTGGTGAAAGACAAGGGACGCGACATCGCGATCCTGCGCACCATGGGCGCCACGCGCGGCATGGTCATGCGCGTTTTCTTTCTGGCCGGCGCCAGCGTCGGCACGGTCGGAACGATCGGCGGCTTTCTGCTTGGCATCTTGTTCTGCGCCAACATCGAGCACATCAGGCAATTCCTGCAATCGTTGACCGGCACGGAGCTGTTCAGCGCCGAGATCTATTTCCTGTCGCGCCTGCCGGCCAAGGTCGATCCGGCCGAAGTCGCGCTCGTCGTTGCCATGGCGCTTGGGCTGTCGTTCCTTGCGACGATCTACCCGGCCTGGCGTGCGGCGCGCCTCGATCCGGTCGAGGCGTTGCGCTATGAGTGACCGCTCCGAGCCACGGCTCGAGCAAGCCCCGGGCACGTCGACGACAGGTTCCCGCTCCGCTGCCGTGCCGGGGCAGCCGCCCAAGCCGGCCATGTCGCTCGAGGGCATCTGTCGGACATTCGAGCAGGGCTCGGTCAAGCTTGAAGTGCTGCGCGGCGTGAGCCTCAGGCTTTTCCCGGGAGAAATCGTGGCGCTGGTCGGCCCGTCGGGTGCCGGCAAGTCGACCCTGCTGCAGATCGCCGGCCTGCTCGAGCGGCCTGACGCGGGAGAGATCAGGATCGGCGATGCGGAGGCGAGCCGCCTCAACGACCAGCAGCGCACACTGCTGCGCCGCAGCCACATCGGTTTCGTCTATCAGTTCCATCACCTGCTGCCCGAGTTTTCGGCGCTCGAGAACGTCATGCTGCCGCAGCTGATCGCCGGACTGAGCAAGAGCGAGGCGCGCGAGCGCGCGCGCCAACTGCTGGCGCTGGTCGGCCTGCACAAGCGCGAGGACCACCGGCCGGCTCGCTTGTCCGGCGGCGAGCAGCAGCGTGTCGCCATTGTGCGCGCGATCGCCAATGTGCCCCATGTCCTGCTGGCCGACGAGCCGACCGGCAATCTCGATCCGCATACCGCCACCGACGTCTTCAGCGAGCTGCGCCGCATCGTGCACGCGACCAGGCTTGCGGCCCTCATCGCCACGCATAATTTCGACCTGGCGGCCAAGATGGATCGAGTGCTTGAAGTCTATGAAGGGGGCGTGATCGAGCGAGCGGATGCCGGCCGGGCGGGGCCGTGACGCGGCGGTGACCCGGACAGCTGATCAGTTGCTCGATTGACGCGCGCGCCCGCGACGCGCACTGGCAGGGCGGCGCTTTTCGGCATTGCCGGCCAAGCGGTCGTAGCCTTCGGCGATGCTGAGGAGCGTCTCTTTCGTTTCGACGTGCATCATGCTGTCGGCCATGGTGCGCGCCTCTTCGGCCCGGGCCAGCCAATAGTCGACATTGCTGCTCAGGGCGGACAGGCCATAGGGTCGCCGCGTCTTGTTTCGCCTGTCCATGACCTGCCCGCTCGTGCCGGCACGTGACGTCGGCCGACGTGATCGCCTCAAGGCGGCTTACGGGCCACCGCCGTCACTCGAGGATCAACGCCGGCGCTCGACGGCCGGTTCCTACAGGAGCATCGACCGCCGCCTCATCACGCATGTCCGCGGCGCGTGCGCGCCAAAAGGAGGGGTCACAACAGTCGGTCAGAATACCGGAATGCCGCGACGACGCGGCAGAGGAACGTGCAGCGCAGCGTCCGGCTAGTGTGTTCATGAGGGACCACCCAGATTGACGTCCGTGCCGCTCGTCACGACGCCGGTTGAGCCGCCGATGCCCGCGCCGATGAGGGCGCCAGGCACGGCGCCAATGCCACCGAAGATCGCGCCGATCGCTGCGCCCATACCGGCGCCGGCGCCGGCCCCCGTCATGGCTCGTGTCGTGGGGTCGGATCCACACCCGGCCAGAACCAGCGCGGCCATGGCTGACAGAATGGGCCGGCAGGTCATGGGGCGTGCCTCTTGGTTGCTCGCAGATGCGCTGCGCAATCGCGCGTGCTTAAACTGGACGCCCCGTGATGTCGTTCCGGGCACGCCGAAGTTTTTTTAGGCCCCGAAAAACGATTTAGTATCAGCATCTTGGATGCAGAGGCCGGAGTCCCGCATTAGGCGCCTGCACCGGGCGCGGCAGCGGCCTGACGGTCTCATGCTCGTTTGCGGCCAGAATGCGGGCGAGCGACTCGAAGCGGCCCCGACATTTGGCCCTCACACCAGACCGGCCGGGTCGCGACCAGGCTTTCCAGCCCAATCTCTTCATTGTCGGCGCAGTGGGATGGCGGGACATGACGGTGATGTCGATCGCTGCTCGTCTGCCGTCGCCCGATCGCCGAAGGCGGCGCGGAGACGGCGCGGAGACGCTGACACGGCCGGTATTTCATCGTAGGATCGAACGAACAACAGCATTTAACAGGGAGGGACCATCATGATTCTGATGCGAACATTGGGCTTCGGCTCCGCACTCGCGGCGGCGCTTCTGTGCGGCACCGTCGCGACATCGCAGTCGGCGGCTCAGACGATCACGCTTCACGGCGCCTCGCAGTTCAACGACGACCACGCCTTCACCAAGGCGATGGTCAAGTTCGAGCAGCTGGTGAAGCAGTACTACGGCAAGCCGATCAACTTCGTGCTGCACAAGAACAGCGAGCTCGGCCTCGAGAAGCAGTATTTCGAGTACATGGCGCAAGGCAAGGCGGTCGACTACGCCATCGTCTCGCCGGCGCACATGTCGACCTTCTCCAAGGCTGCGCCGTTCATCGACGCACCGTTCCTGTTCCGCGACCTGGCGCACTGGAACAAGGTGCTCGACGCCGATCTGCTCAAGCCGATCGCCGACGAGATCAACCAGAAGGCCGAGGTCATGCTCATCGGCTACGCCGGCGGCGGCGTGCGCAATATCTTCGTCAACAAACCGGTGCACAATCTCGCCGAGATCAAGGGCCTCAAAGTCCGCGTGCAAGGCGCGCCGATCTGGAGCCGCACCTTTGCGGCGACCGGCATGGCGCCGACCGTGATCGCCTACAACGAGGTCTATAACGCCATCCAGAACGGCGTGATCGCGGCCGGCGAGAACGAGGCGGCCGGCGTCGAGCAGATGAAATTCTTCGAGGTCGCGCCGCACCTCGCGATGACCGAGCACGCCATCACGATCCGTCCGCTCTGCTTCTCGGGCAAGACCTTCAAGGGTCTGCCGGCCGACCTGCAGGCGGCGATCGTCAAGGCCGGCAAGGAAGCTGGCGCCTATGGCCGCCAGATCGAGTCATCAGAAGATTCTCAGAAGCTCGACGCCATGGAAAAGGCGGGCAAGTTGAAGCGCGTCCCGTTCGCCGATCGCGATGCGATGAAGAAGCTCGTCGATCCGGTGATGGCGGCTTACGCCAAGGAGATCGAAGCGGACAAGATCTTCGCAGCGATCACTAACCTCAAGTAGGCGCCTGAATCGAATGTTTGGGGCCGCGGGCCTGCCTGCGGCCCCTTCAATCTCCCGATAAGAGAGCCGCCCATGAACGATGCGCCGTCGTCTGCGCGCAGCGGCTGGAGACGATTGACGGCCGTCTATCATCGCGTGCTGTCGCTGCTGCTGGTCGCGTCCGTTGCCATCTTGATCATTCCGGTGACGCTGCAGATCTTCTCACGCTTCACCGCCCTCATTCCGCACTATATCTGGACGGAGGAAATGGCGCGCTTCCTCTTCGTCTGGACGATCATGATCGGTGCCATGATCGGCGTGCGCGAAAGCACGCATTTCGAGGTCGATCTGTGGCCGCCGGTCAACGCGCGGATCGAGGCAGTGGTCAAGCTGTTCGCCGGCCTGGCCGTGCTCGTGTTCGCCATCGTCTTCGTCTTGGCCGGGATCGAGTTCACGCGATTCGCCTGGAACCGCATCTCCGAGCTGGCCGAGCTGCCGCTCTGGCTGATTCACATGGCCTGGCCGATCGCCGGATTCACCTGGATCGTCTTTCTCGGCGAGCAGATGTGGGACAATTTGCGCATCGCGGTGACGGGAAGTGCTCGATGACGGGCGCCGTTCTGTCGCCCGGGTTCGCGGCGCTCATCCTGTTCGGCCTGTTCTTTGCGCTGCTGATCATGCGCGTGCCGGTGGCTTTCGCCTTGGGCCTCGCATGTCTGCCGGTTCTCCTGATCGAGCCCCGCCTGTCGGCCATGACACTCGTCCAGGAGACGTTCAACGCGTACAACTCCTTTATCCTGCTTGCGGTGCCGTTTTTTCTGCTGACGGCAAACCTGATGAATGTCGGCGGCATCACCGATCGGCTGGTGCGCCTGTCGCGATCGATGGTCGGTCATTTCCCGGGCGGCCTGGCGCAGATCAACGTCGTGCTGTCGATTTTTTTCGCCGGCATTTCCGGATCGTCGACCGCGGACGCGGCGAGCCAGTCGAAGATCTTCATCGAAGCTCAGCGCAAGGAGGGCTACGACGACGGCTTCTCCGTGGCGATCACTGCCGTGTCGGCCGTGCTCGCCGTGATCATCCCGCCGTCGATCCTGATGATCGTGTGGGGCGGCGTTCTGACCGTCTCGATCGGCGCACTCTTCCTCGCCGGCATCATTCCCGGACTGCTGATCGGCTTCGTGCAGATGGCCACGGTTCACGTCTACGCCAAGCTGCGCAAATATCCGACATATCCGCGCTCGAGCTGGAAGGAGCTGATTGTCGCGCTGGCGATCTCGATTCCGGCGCTGACCACGCCGTTCATCATCGTCGGCGGCAAGATCTTCGGCTGGTTCACCGCGACCGAATCCGCATGCATCGCCGTGCTCTACGCCGGCGCGCTGTCGCTCCTCATCTATCGCGAGATGGACTGGAAAGGCCTCAATTACGCGCTGCTCGACACCGGCAAGCTGGCGGCGGTCGCTCTGTTCTGCGTCGGTACGGCGAGCGCGTTCGGTTGGCTGCTCGCCTACTACCAGATTCCCAAGGCGCTGCTATCGGGCTTCGGCTCTTGGGGCATGGGCCTGACGGAAACGGGCTTCTTCATTGCCGCCGTGTTCCTCGTCGTCGGCTGCTTCCTCGACGCGATCCCCGCGATCATCATTGTCGGCAGCATCCTCCAGCCCCTGGCCAAGGCAGTCGGCATGGATCCCGTGCACTTCGCCATGATCGGCATCGTCTCGCTCGCCTTCGGGCTGGTGACGCCACCCTATGGTCTCTGTCTCATGATCTCGTGCTCGATCGCCGGCATCCGCATGGTGGACGCGCTCAAGGACACGTTGATCATGCTTCTGCCCATGCTCGGCGTGCTCGCGTTGCTGATTGTCTGGCCGCAGGTCGCGCTGTTCCTTCCATCGCTGATCTCGCCCGAGTTTCTCAGGTAGTCGGCAGCCTGCGCATCCCACGGATTGCGGCTCGCCGCCTGGTCGTCCCAATATCTTGATGACAGCGCCGGTCGGGACATGGAATCCTGGCCTTCATGCCGCACGCCGATTTCGTCCATTTGCGCGTCCACTCGGCTTATTCGCTGTCCGAGGGCGCGATCAAAGTGAAGGAGCTCGTCGGCCTGTGCGCGCGCATGGCGATGCCGGCCGTCGCCATCACCGACACCGGCAATCTGTTCGGTGCGCTCGAATTTTCGATGGCGGCGGCGGAGGCCGGCGTGCAGCCGATCATAGGCTGCCAACTTGCCATTACCCGCGAAGATGGCGAGCGCGCTCCGTCAGGACCCGCAGGTGCCCACACACCTGATCAGCTGGTTCTCATCGCGCAGAACCAGGAGGGTTACGGCAACCTGATGAAGCTGGTGAGCCGGTCGTTCCTCGACACCCCTTCGGGCCTGACGTCCCAGGTCAGGCTCGCCGAGCTGGCGGGAGCGTGCGCGGGGCTGATCGCACTGACCGGCGGCCCGGCCGGCGCGCTCGGCCGGCTGCTGGCGGAAGGCCAGGGACCGGCGGCGGCGGCGATGCTCAACCGGCTGATCCAACTCTTCCCCGGCCGTCTCTATATCGAGCTGATGCGTCACGGCCTGCCGATCGAGCAGCGCATCGAAGGCGGCTTGATCGATCTCGCCTATCAGCAGAGTGTCCCACTGGTCGCGACCAACGAGGCTTTCTTCGCCGACGAGTCGATGTATGAGGCGCATGATGCGCTGCTGTGCATCGCCTCCGGCACCTTTGTCGCCGAGCCGAACCGCCGGCGGCTGACGCCGGAACATCGCTTCAAATCGGCCGCCGAGATGCGCGTCCTGTTCAGCGACCTGCCCGAGGCGCTCGACAACACGCTGGTGATCGCGCGGCGCTGCGCGTTCATGCCGAAGAAGACGAACCCGATCCTGCCAGCCTATCCGACCGCAGCGGGACGCGACGAAGCGGCCGAGCTGCGCGCGCGGGCCGCTGAGGGATTGGAGCGGCGTCTGGCGACCGCGGTTTTCACGCCCGACATGGACGAGGCGGCGCGCGCCGCCAAAGCGAAACCCTATCGCGCCCAGCTCGCCTACGAGCTCGACATGATCGTCGAGACCAAATTCACAGGCTACTTCCTGATCGTGGCCGACTTCATTCAATGGGCGAAGAGCCGCGGCATCGCGGTCGGGCCCGGCCGCGGCTCGGCGGTCGGCTCGGTCGTGGCGTGGTCGCTCACCATCACCGACCTCGATCCGCTGCGCTGGGGATTGCTGTTCGAGCGCCTGCTCAGCCGCGAACGGGTGTCCATGCCCGATATCGACGTCGACTTCTGCCAGGCGCGACGCGACGAGGTGCTGCGCTACGTGCAGGATAAGTACGGCCATGACCGTGTCGCGCAGATCATCACGTTCGGCAAGCTGCAGGCGCGCGCCGTCCTGCGCGACGTCGGCCGCGTTCTGCAGCTTCCCTATGGCCAGGTCGACCGCATCTGCAAGCTGGTGCCGAACAATCCGGCCAATCCCGTGACGCTGGAGCAGGCGATCGAAGGTGAGCCCGAGCTGCAGCGCCAGCGCGACGAAGACGAAGCCGTGGCGCGCATGCTGGAGATCGGCCGGAAGCTCGAGGGGCTTTACCGGCATGCCTCGACGCATGCCGCCGGCGTGGTGATCGGCAACCGGCCGCTCGACGAGGTCGTGCCGCTCTACCGCGATCCGCGCTCCTTCATGCCGGTCACCCAGTTCAACATGAAGACGGTCGAGCTCGCCGGCCTCGTCAAGTTCGACTTTCTCGGCCTCAAGACGCTGACGGTGATCCAGCACGCCGTCGAGCTGATCCGCGCGAGTGGCAAGGACATCGACATCGATCACCTGCCGCTCGACGACGCCAGGACCTATCAGATGATGGCGCGGGCCGACGTGACCGGCGTGTTCCAGATGGAATCGGCGGGCGTGCGTGACGTGCTGCGCCGGCTCAAACCCGACCGCTTCGAGGACATCATCGCCGTCGTGGCGCTCTACCGGCCCGGCCCGATGGACAACATTCCCAGCTACATCAACCGCAAGCACGGGCTGGAGAAGCCCGACTATCTGCACCCGCGGATTGAGCACCTGCTCAAGGAAACTCACGGCATCATGATCTACCAGGAGCAGGTCATGCAGATCGCCCAGGCCCTGTCGGGCTACAGCCTGGGCGACGCCGATCTTCTGCGCCGTGCCATGGGCAAGAAGATCAAGGCGGAGATGGATGCCCAGCGCAAGACCTTCGTCGATGGCGCGGTGGCGCGTGGCGTCGGAGAGGCGACCGCGTCGCACATCTTCGATCAGGTCGCCCGCTTCGCCGGCTACGGCTTCAACAAGGCGCATGCCGCGGCCTATGCGCTGGTCGCCTACCAGACGGCCTGGCTCAAGGCGAACCACCCGGTCGAGTTCTTCGCGGCGTCGATGACGCTCGATCTCGGCAACACCGACAAGCTCAACGTGTATCGCCAGGAACTCGATCGCCAGAAGATCCCGTTGCTGCCGCCGGACATCAACCGCAGCGCGGTCGAATTCTCGGTCGAGACCATCAAGTCAGATGGCAGCGAGAAGCGCGCCATCCGCTATGCGCTCGCCGCCGTGCGCAAGGTGGGGCCCCAAGCCATGGGTGCGGTGATTGCCGAACGCAGTGCGCACGGACCGTTCCGCGCGCTGATGGAGTTCGCCGATCGGATGGGGCGGTCTGCCGAAGGCGCCAAGGCGATCAACAAGCTGGCGCTCGAGAACCTGGTCTGCGCCGGCGCTTTCGACGCCATCGACGGCAATCGCGCGCGTGTCTTCGCCCAGATCGAGACCGTGGTGCGTCATGCGCACGCCACGGCCAGCGAGCGCGGCAGCAACCAGGTGAGCCTGTTCGGCGATGGGCTGGGTGTCGACAACTCGACGAAGCGCGAAGGCAAGTCTGCGGAGATGCCGGACTGGACGACGCTCGAGCGCCTGCGTCGGGAATTCGAGGCGATCGGCTTCTACCTTTCCGCTCATCCGCTCGACGCCTATGGCGCGAGCCTCGAACGCATCGACGTCGTGCCCGCCTCGCAGATCCTGCAGCGCGCCAAGGGCAGCGCATCGACGCGCGTCAAGCTCGCTGGCATCGTGATCAGCCGGCGCGAGCGCACCTCGGCGCGCACCAAGAGCAAATACGCCTTCGTGCAACTGACCGACCGGACGGGTGTCTTCGAGGTGCTCGTGTTCTCCGACCTGCTGGCCCAGAGCCGCGACAAGCTCGACAGCGGTCAGCCCCTGCTGGTCACGGTCGATGCGCGCATCGAGGGCGACAGTGCGCGCCTGGCGGCGCAGGCGATCCAGTCGCTCGACGAGGCGCTGGCCGGTGCTGCGGCTGGGCTCAAGATCTTCCTGCGGGATGACCAGCCGATCCGCACGCTCGCCGGCGTGATCCAGCGCGAAGGCAAGGGCGGCCGTGCCGCCAAGGGCCAGATCCGCCTGGTCCTCGATACCGATCAGCGCGAGATCGAGGTGGCGCTTCCCGGCGGCTATCAGGTCTCGGCGCCACTGCGCGCCGCGATCCGCGCCATTCCGGGCGTGGTCGAGGTAAGGGATATCTGAGGCGGTCGTGCGGCGCGTCGTCGGTCAGGCGAGGGGCGCTTTTCCGGCCGAAGCAATTCAGGAGTTGGTCGAGTAGGTCTTCGTCCTGGTCGGAATGAGGAAACGCTGGTTGGGCGCGTTGGCGCTGAAAACCTGCGCTACGAGAATGAAACCGATCTCGCCTTTGGCGTTGGTCAACGGAACCGCCAACGCCTCGCTTGGCCACGTGCCGCCCAGGAGCTTGAGTTCCGCCGCCGCCCGGTAAGGCCGTCCTTCCTCGGCGGTGTTCCTCAGCAGGCCGCCATTGGCGATGCCGGCTTCTTCATCGCGCCGCTGGTCGACATACTGTCCGGCCCGCTCGACGCCGAGCTGATTGGCCAAGTCGGACCCGAACAGCCGATAGCGGAAGCGAAGCGGGTTGCGCTCCACCTCGTAGAGCACCAGCGAGCCGAGCAGGAAGTGAAGGGCAATCGGATCGGCGAAATTCTTCGCCGGAATGCGTTCGCCTTGCGAGGCGGCCTGCCACATTTCGAAAAGACGACCCAGTCGACCGTCGATCAGATCGGCGGTCTGCGTCACCGGCACCGATTCCAACGGCTGACTCTCCCTGTCGACGGTGTTGTGCGCTCTTTTGCCCGCTCTTCTACGCGACTATTCACTTCGAATCCAGCATTACTATCTAAACGGGTATGAATGGTTAAAGGCACAACATATGAATTAACAGCTGGCGCCGAAAACCCCCGGTAACTATTTCCGCGGGGCGCCGCGATCGCGTGCCAAGCGCGCGGAGCCGCTGTCGCCGTGCGCGTTCAAGCCGTTGAGCAATCAACGGAAAGCAAGTCAGTAATACTTTCAGCTTAATTCGGCTGCGCGCGCAGCCGGACTGCTGCTGAGCCAGACATTGGCGACCACGGCCGCCAACACGACGCCGCCGCCGAACATCGCAGGAAGCGACGGCACTTCGCCGAAAGCCAACCAGACCCAGAACGGCGTGAGCGGCGATTCGAGGGTGGCAACGAGCGCTGCCTCGGCAGCCGTGATGTGGCGCGCGCCGATCGTGAACAGGGTCAGGCCGAGGGTCATCTGAAAGAAGCCGAAGGCGGCGAGCTGCACGAGGGCGACCCCGGACACCTCAAGCGGCGCGGCAAACGGCAGGGCCAGAGCGACGCCGAGCAGGTTGGACAGAGACGCCGCGGGCACCATGGGCACGTCGCGGTACCGCCGCAGCGCCACCATCATGACGGCGGTGGCAAGGGTCATGAAGACCGCGACCGCGTCGCCAACGCGCGAGCCTTCGGTGGCCGGCCCGGCCATGGCGATCGCGACGCCGGCAAAGGCCGCCGCACTCAGCAGGACGACATGGCGCGGCACACGCTCGCCGAACCACAGGCGCGCGAGAAGGGCTGCAACGAACGGGCAGGTCGCATAGATGATCGCGACGTTGGCGATGCTGGTCAGCTTGAGCGCGGGAATGAAGCTGCTCATGGCCGCAGTCGAGGCGAGGGTCACCATCCAGCCGGGCCACCCCATGTCGCGCACCATGGGCCAGGCATCGCGACCATAGTGCCAGGCCATGAACGCCGCGATGAAGGTTCCGCCGAACAGGCCGCGCCATACCAGAATGGTCCAGGCGTCGACCTGGATCAGGCGCGTGAAGTAGCCTGCGCTGCTCCAGGCGATCGCCGCGAGCGCGACGAGGGCCAAGCCCAGCCGATGCTGGGCGCGCGGACGGGTTGTCATGGCGAGGCGTGGGCGAGGACGGACCGTGATGGGCAGTGGCCACAAGGCTTAGAGCAACCGGAGGGCCTTGTCCCGCTCGTTCCGTGCGGCGCCGCGCCGCGAGGTTGGGGCTGCGATGCCACTTGCTCTCCCGGGGCCGATCCGCTATATCCCCGCGCGTTCGTTAACAACCCACACGCGGGCTCATGCGGCCCCGGCCAACGCCACACGAGGCCGGTCGGTCGCTCCGGTGTCCGGAAGCCGTCCCTGCTCTAACTATCTGAACGGGGACGATAATCCCGAGACTCTTGTCCGCGGCGGCTCAACCGGAGAAGGATGGCGAAGCCATGACTGTGCCGACGTTTTCCATGCGCCAGCTGTTGGAAGCGGGCGTTCATTTTGGCCATCACACCCGTCGTTGGAACCCGAAGATGGCGCCTTACATCTTCGGCGTGCGCAACGGCGTGCACATCATCGACCTCGAGCAGACCGTACCCCTGCTGCACCGCGCGCTCCAGGCGCTCCAGGAGGTCTCCTCCAATGGCGGGCGCGTGCTGTTCGTCGGCACCAAGCGCCAGGCGACCGAGATGGTCGCGGAGACCGCCAAGAAGAGCGGCCAGTACTTCGTCAATCACCGCTGGCTCGGCGGCATGCTGACCAACTTCAAGACCATCTCGCAGTCGATCAAGCGCCTGCGCGAGCTCGACGAGCGGCTGGCTCAGGCCGATATCGGCCTGACCAAGAAGGAGCAGCTCAATCTGACCCGCGAACGCGACAAGCTCGAGCGCGCGCTTGGCGGCATCAAGGAGATGGGCGGTCTGCCCGACATGCTGTTCGTGATCGACACCAACAAGGAGGCGATTGCGGTTCAGGAAGCGCGCAAGCTGAACATTCCCGTCGTCGCCGTGATCGACAGCAATTCCGACCCCGAGGGCGTGACCTACCCGATCCCCGGAAACGACGACGCGTTGCGCGCCATCGCGCTCTACTGCGAGCTCGCCCAGCAGGCCGTGCTGACCGGCCTGCAGGCCGAGGCGGCTCGCTCGGGCGGAGACGTCGGAACCGCCGACGAGGTCGTCGACCCCGCCGCGGCCGCGGCCGCCTCTGCCGAGCCGGTGGCCGAAAAGGCGGCGGCGACGGCCTAGTTTTCGTCCGCCGACCGGGCGGCCGCTGCCGGCTGCCCGTCCGGCCTTCCGCCCGGCCGGTTCGTCCCTGGGATGAAGGCACGGGTGCCTGATACAACGATACGAGGTTACTCCCATGGCTGAGATCACCGCAGCGCTGGTCAAGGAACTGCGCGAAAAAACCGGCGCCGGCATGATGGATTGCAAGAAAGCGCTTTCCGAGACCCAGGGCGATCTGGAAGGTGCGGTCGACTGGCTGCGCAAGAAAGGTCTTTCGGCTGCCGCCAAGAAGGCAGGGCGGGTTGCGGCCGAGGGACTGGTCGGCGTCGCCGCGTCGGGTGGCAAGGGTGCGGTCGTCGAAGTCAATGCTGAGACCGACTTCGTCGCGCGCAACGAGACCTTCCAGAATTTCGTCAAGGGCATGACGACACTGGCGCTCAGCGCCGGCGACGATCTGGAGAAGCTGAAGGCGGCGCAGTTCCCTGGCTCAGGCAAGTCCGTTGCCGATGAGCTGACGCAGCTGATCGCCACGATCGGCGAGAACATGTCGCTGCGCCGCGCGCGCGTCCTCGGCGTCAATCCGGGTGTCGTCGTGACTTACATGCACAATCAGCTCGTGCCCGGCCTCGGCAAGATCGGCGTGCTCGTCGCGCTGGAATCGAGCGCACCGGCCGACAAGCTCGCCGCGCTCGGCAAGCAGCTCGCCATGCACGTGGCTGCGGCGAACCCGCAGTCGGTCGCGGTCGGCGATCTCGATCCCAAGTCGATCGAGCGCGAGCGCAACATCCTGGTCGAGCAGGCACGCGCCTCGGGACGGCCGGAGAACATCATCGAGAAGATGGTCGAAGGGCGGTTGCGCAAGTTCTACGAGGAAGTCGTGATGACCGAACAGGTCTTCGTCGTCGACGGCGAGACGCGCGTGTCCAAGGTCATCGAAAAGGCGGCCAAGGAGGCCGGCGCGCCGATCAAGCTGTCGGGCTTCGTCCGCTTCGCCCTTGGCGAGGGCATTCAGAGGGAGCAATCCGATTTCGCCGCCGAAGTCGCGGCGGCCGTGAAGGGCTGAGACGGTACGGAATGGCCGGCGGCTCGCCCTGAGTCGCGCAGATCGGGCGCCGGCGGCGCCCGGCGAGGACAACGGGCAGATCCGGCCGGAGGGACCTGTGCCGCGGCGCCCTTGGGGTTGTCGGGGGGGAACCACGATCGTCGGTCTGAAGTTTCGACAAGGATGGTTCGAGACGGTATTTTTGAGGCCCCCGCCCACCCCAGAAGCCGAGAACGCCCATGGCCGTGAAGATCGCTCGCACGACAGCCGCCCGCGGCGCCGATAAGGCGCAGTACGACCGGGTGTTGCTGAAGATCTCGGGCGAGGCGCTGATGGGAGAGCAGGACTATGGACTCGATCGGATCATGGTCGAGCGTATCGCTGCCGAGGTGAAGTCGGTGCACGACCTTGGCGTCGAGGTCTGCCTGGTGATCGGCGGCGGCAACATCTTCCGCGGGGTGTCGGGGGCGGCGGACGGCATGGAGCGCGCGACCGCCGACTACATGGGCATGCTCGCCACCGTGATCAATTCGCTGTCGATGCAGTCGGCTCTCGAGCGGGTCGGCGTCCAGACCCGCGTGCAGTCGGCTCTGCCGATCTCGGCCGTGTGCGAGCCCTATATCCGCCGGCGCGCCGTTCGCCACATGGAGAAGGGCCGTGTCGTCATCTTCGCCGCGGGCACCGGCAATCCGTTCTTCACCACCGACACGGCGGCCGCCTTGCGCGCCTCGGAGATGGGCTGCAAGGCGCTGCTCAAGGCGACCAAGGTCGACGGCGTCTATACCGCCGATCCCGAAAAGGTCGTGGACGCACGGCGGTTTGACCGCCTGACCTACCTCGAGGTGCTGTCGCGCGACCTCAAGGTCATGGACGCCTCGGCGATCTCGCTCGCGCGCGAAAACGGCATTCCGATTCTGGTTTTTTCGATACACAATCACGGTGCCTTTGCCGAAGTCGTTTGCGGACGGGGCAAATACACGATCATCACGGAGGAGGGGTGACAGCCGTGGCGAACGTCGATCTCAGCGACATCAAGCGGCGCATGGACAGCGCTCTGGATGTCCTCAAGAAGGAATTTGGAGGCTTGCGCACCGGGCGCGCCTCGCCCAGCCTGCTCGACCACGTCATGGTCGACGCATATGGCAGCTCCATGCCGATCAACCAGGTCGGCACCGTGGGCGTTCCGGAGCCCCGCATGATAACGGTCCAGGTGTGGGACCGCGGCCTCGTGAAGGCGGTCGACAAGGCGATCCGCGACGCCGGGCTCGGCGTCAATCCCCAGATGGACGGGCAGCTGATCCGCATTCCGCTGCCCTCGCTCACCGAGGAACGCCGTAAGGAACTGGTCAAGATCGCGCACAAATATTCCGAGCAGGCGCGTGTTGCCGTGCGCAACGTGCGCCGCGACGGAAACGAGCTGCTCAAGAAGCTCGAGAAGGAGCACAAGATCACCGAGGACGAGCATCGCAAGCACCAGGCCGATGTGCAGAAGATGACCGACGAGCACGTCAAGAAGGTCGATGACGCGCTCGCGGCCAAGGAAAAAGAGATCATGCAGGTATGACGACCGATGGCTGATGTCATGCCGTCCAAGCAGGCGCCGCCGGCGCCGCCCGTGCACGTCGCCATCATCATGGATGGCAACGGCCGTTGGGCGCGCGCACGTGGTCTGCCGCGTACGGCCGGGCACAAGCAAGGTGCGGAGGCGGTGCGACGCGCAGTGCGCGGCGCGGCCGAGCTCGGCATCTCCTATCTGACGCTGTTCGGCTTCTCGAGCGAGAACTGGAAGCGGTCGGCGACCGAGATCGAGGACCTGATGGGCCTCCTGCGCCTCTATCTGCGCAAGGAGATCGCCGAGCTGCACGCCGAGGGGGTCCGCGTGCGCATCATCGGCGATCGCCGACGGCTGGCGCGCGACATCGTGGCGTTGATCGAGCATGCCGAGGATACGACGCGCGGCAACACAAGCCTCAACCTGACCATCGCGCTCAGTTACGGCGCGCGCGCCGAAATCGTCGAGGCGGCGCGCCGCCTGGCCGCGGCCGTCAGCGAGGGGCGCTTCGCGGCAGCCGAGATCGACGAGACGCGGTTTGCCGGCGAGCTGACCACGGTCGGCATTCCCGATCCCGATCTTCTCATCCGCACGAGCGGGGAAAAGCGCATCAGCAATTTCCTGCTCTGGCAGTGCGCGTATGCCGAGCTGATGTTCGTCGACCAGCTCTGGCCGGATTTCGGCAAGCGCGACCTGGAAGATGCCATCCGCGAGTATGGCCGGCGCGAAAGAAGGTATGGTGCCGCCCAAGGCTGAGTGGCTCGAGAGCTCCTTGGTCCGGCGCATTCTATCGGCGCTGGTTCTGGGCCCACCGGTGCTCGCCATCGTCTGGTACGGCGGCGCGCTGTACTACCTGCTCATTCTGCTGGTGGCGGTTCAGATGGCGTACGAATGGTCGCGCATGTGTGGCAGTGGCACTGTCGGTCCCGGCGGCCGGGTCGTGATCGGCGCGGTGCTGGTCGCCATGGCGATGACGTCGTGGCTCGATCTCTCCTGGGGCGTCGTCGCCGTGCTGGCCGGCAGCCTCGTCGCCTATATCGGCGCGCGCATCGAAGGCGCTGCCGAGCCGCGCTGGCTGACGCTCGGCGTGCTCGCCGTCGGCGCGCCGGCGATCGCGCTGCTCTGGCTGCGTGCCGATCTCGATCAGGGCCGCGCCATCTGTCTCTGGCTGGTGTTGACTGTGTGGGCGACGGACATCGGCGCCTATGCGGTCGGCCGATCGATCGGCGGTCCGCGCCTCGCGCCGCGCATTTCGCCCAACAAGACCTGGGCTGGACTGGCGGGCGGCATGGTCGCGGCCGCTCTCGTCGGCTGGAGCGCCGGTGAGATCGTCGGTTCGCCCAGCCCGGCGCTTCTGCTCTTCGTCGGCGCCGGACTTGCGGTCGTCGCGCAGCTCGGCGACCTGAGCAAATCGGTGGTCAAGCGCCATTTCGGCGTCAAGGATGCGGGGCAGCTCATTCCGGGACATGGCGGATTGCTCGACCGGGCCGACGGCTTCATCACCGCCGCGCCGGCCGTGGCGGTTCTGTCATTGATTGCCGGACGGAGCTTGCTGCAATGGCCGTGACGCCCGTCGCGGCGCAGCCCGGTCTGGCAATCGCCGCAAGCGGGCCGCGGCGCGTCACAGTGCTCGGGTCCAGCGGCTCGGTCGGCAGCAACACGCTCGACCTGATTGCGCGCAACCCCGATCGCTACGTCGTCGAGGCGCTGACGGCGGGCCGCAATGTCGACAAGCTGATCGAGCAGGCGCGACAGTTCCGACCGCGCATTGCGGTGATCGCCGACGCCGGCGCCTACATGCGCCTGAAGGACGGCCTCGCCGGCACCGGGATCGAGGCAGCGGCGGGAGAATCTGCCGTGGTCGATGCCGCGGCGCGACCGGCAGAATGGGTCATGGCCGGGATCGTCGGCGCGGCGGGCTTGGCGCCGACCCTGGCGGCGGCGCGACGCGGCGCCATCGTCGCCTTCGCCAACAAGGAATGTCTCGTCTCGGCCGGCGAGTTCATGCTTGCCGAGGTCAAGCGCCACCGGGCGACGCTGCTGCCGGTCGATTCGGAACACAACGCCATCTTCCAGGTCTTCGATGCCGAGCGGCGCGAGGCGATCGAGCGCATTGTCCTCACCGCCTCGGGTGGCCCGTTCCGGACCTTGGAGCAGGCAGCGATGGCGCAGGTGACGCCGGCCCAGGCGGTCGCCCATCCGAACTGGGTCATGGGCGCCAAGATCTCGGTCGATTCGGCGACCATGATGAACAAGGGCTTGGAGATCATCGAGGCGCGCTACCTGTTCGGCCTCCGGGACGAGCAGATCGAGGTCTTGATCCACCCGCAATCAGTGATCCACAGCATGGTCGCCTATATCGACGGCTCGGTGCTGGCGCAGCTCGGCACGCCTGACATGCGCACGCCGATTGCCTACGCGCTCGGCTGGCCGCAACGGATCGCCGCACCCTCGACCCGTCTCGATCTCGCGCGCATCGGACAGCTTACCTTCGAACTGCCGGATCCCGAGCGATTTCCAGCGCTTAGGTTGGCCCGGCAAGCCTTGCAAACGGGGGGGGCGGCCCCTACAATCCTCAACGCCGCCAATGAGGTGGCGGTGCACGGCTTCCTCGCCGGCCGGATCGGTTTTCTCGACATCGCCCGTGTGGTCCAGGCGGTGTTGGAAGCGGCTCCGCCGCGGAACTTGGCCAGCCTGGACGACGTCCTGGCGGCCGACACCGAGGCGCGGGCGCGTGCCAACGAGGCGATGGCTGTCCGCGCGCGGCACTGACCACATTTGCGCAGACGACCGAAGCCGCCCGACAACCCCCGGAAGGACCGAGTTCAATAGACATGCAGTTGCTGGCTAGCGCTTGGGATGCAATCGCCTACGTCCTCAGGATCTTGTTCGATTACGGGCTGTGGTTCCTGGTCTTTCTGACGATTCTCGTCTTTGTCCATGAGTTCGGACATTACTGGGTCGCGCGGCGCAACGGTGTGCGCGTCGAGGTGTTCTCGATCGGCTTCGGCCGCGAGCTGTTCGGCTGGAACGACCGTGCCGGCACGCGCTGGAAAGTGAGTGCGATCCCGCTCGGCGGCTACGTCAAGATGTATGGCGACGCCGACGCGGCGAGCACGCCCGATGCGTCCGTCACCACAATGAGCGCCGGTGAGCGGGCGATTTCGTTTCACCACAAGAGCCTGGCCCAGCGCACCGCGATCATTGCCGCCGGTCCGCTCGCGAACTTCCTGTTTGCCATTCTGCTGTTCGCCGGCCTGTTCGCCACCGTCGGTCAGCCATTCACCGCGCCGGAGGTGGATTCGGTGACCGAAGGAAGTGCCGCGGAAGCGGCCGGTCTGCGCTCGGGCGACGTGTTCGTGCGGATCGATGGCGAGCGCATCCAGCGCTTTGAGGAGATCCAGCGCGTCGTCCAGGCCAATCCGGGCAAGACCCTCGAGGCGGTGATCCGGCGCGGCGAGGCAGAAATGTCCTTGGCGCTGACGCCGCGCACCACCGAACTGACCGACCGGCTGGGCAACAAACGCCAGATCGGCGTCATCGGCATCCGCAACACCAAAATGAAAGTGGTTCGCCATGATCCGGCGACCGCGATGTGGCATGCGGCGCGCGAGACCTATATGGTGACCGTCGGGACGCTCAGGGCAGTCGGCGAGATGATCGCCGGCACGCGGACCACGGAGGAGTTGGGCGGGCCGCTGCGCATTGCCCAGATGTCGGGCGAGGTGGGCAAGACCTCGATCGAGGCGCAGATCTGGTTCGTCGCGGTGCTGTCGATCAATCTCGGACTGATCAATCTGTTCCCGATTCCCGTGCTCGACGGCGGTCACCTCTTGCTGTACGCCGCGGAAGCCGTGCGGGGTCGGCCGCTTGGACCGAGAGCGTTGGAGTACACCTCCGCGCTCGGGCTTGTCCTGGTCCTGGCGCTCATGGTGTTCGCCACCTGGAACGATCTGGTCTACTTCAAGGTGGTCGACTTCATCGGGTCGCTGCTGGGCTGAACAATCAGGGCGGGAGGGGGGCGTGTCGGTCTGGTGGCGAAACCTTCTGGCGTGCCTGATCCTTGCGGCGGCCGCCGGCACCGGCTCCGTGACAGCGCAGACGCCGGCGCCATTGGCGCAAACTCCGCAGGCCCAGGTTCCCACGCCCGGTCTCGGCGCCGGCACGATTCGCGACATCCGCGTCGAGGGCGCGCAGCGGGTCGATCCGGATACGGTGCGCTCCTACATGACCATCAAGGTCGGCGACCCCTTCGAGGCGGAGCGGATCGATCGCTCGCTCAAGAGTCTGTTCGGCACTGGGCTGTTCGCCGACGTGACCCTGCGGCGCGATGGGGACGCGCTGGTCGTGCGAGTCGTCGAGAATCCGATCATCAATCGCATCGCCTTCGAGGGCAACCGGCGGATCGAGGACGACGCCCTCAACAACGAAGTCCAATTGCGCCCGCGCGTGGTGTTCACGCGCACCAAGGTGCAGAACGATGTGCGCCGCATCCTCGAACTCTATCGCCGCAGCGGCCGCTTCGCGGCGACCGTGGAGCCGAAGATCATCACCCTGCCGCAGAATCGCGTCGATCTCGTGTTCGAGATCAACGAGGGGCAGGTGACCTACGTCAAGCGCATCGCATTCGTGGGCAACAAGCGCTTCAGTGCGCGTTCGTTGCGCGACGTGATCCAGACCAAGGAAGAGGCCTGGTACCGCTTCCTGACCAGCGACGACACCTACGATCCCGATCGGCTGACTGCCGACCGCGAGCTGCTGCGCCGGCACTATCTCAAGTCCGGATATGTCGACTTCCGCATCGTCTCGGCCGTCGCCGAGCTGACGCCCGACCGGCAGGGCTTTTTCGTCACCTTTACGATCGACGAAGGCGAGCGTTACAAGTTCGGCAAGATCGAGTTCAACTCGGCGCTGCGCAATTTCGATCCCAAACAGCTGCGCTCGAAGCTCACGGTCAAGGACGGCGACTGGTACAACGCCGAGCAGGTCGAAGAGTCGATCCGCAAGATGACGGACGAGCTCGGCTCTCTCGGCTTCGCCTTCGTCGAGATCAACCCCATCCTCAACCGCAATCGCGAGACGAGCATCGTCGATGTGACCTTCGACGTCCGCGAAGGCCCGCGTGTCTATGTCGAGCGCATCGACATCGTCGGCAACGTCCGCACGCTCGACCGGGTCATCCGGCGCGAGTTCCGGCTGGTCGAAGGCGATGCGTTCAACACGGCGAAGGTTCGCCGGTCGCGCCAGCGGCTGCAGAATCTCGGGTTCTTCAACAAGGTCGAGGTGACGAACGCCCAGGGTTCGGCTCCGGACAAGACGGTGATCCGGGCCGAGGTTCAGGAAAAGTCGACGGGCGAGCTGAGCTTCGGCGCCGGTATTTCGACGACGGACAAGGTGATCGGCGACGTCGTCCTGCGCGAGCGCAACCTGCTCGGCCGCGGCCAGGACGCGCGCATCGGATTCCGCATATCGGCGCGCCGGCAGGAGTACGACCTCAGCTTCACGGAGCCGTACTTTCTCGAGAAGAACCTGGCAGCAGGCTTTGATCTCTTCCGAATTACGCGCGACAACCAGCGGGAAAGCTCGTTCGACGACAAGCGCATCGGCGGAACCTTGCGCGCCGGCTACAACATTTCCGAGCCGCTGCGGCAAACGCTTCGCTACTCGTATCGCACGGTCGAGATCTTCAACGTCAAGAGCACGGCGTCGCGCTTCATCCGCGAACAGCAGGGCGAGACCAGCACCTCGCTGATCGGCCAGGAGATCCTGTACGATCAGCGCGATAGCCGATTCGATCCGACGGAGGGGTATTTCGTGCGGCTCTCCACCGACTATGCGGGTCTGATCGGCGACGCCGATTTCGTGCGCGTCAATCTGGGCGGCGGCTTCTACTACAAGCTGACGCCGAAATTGATGTTGGGCCTCACCGGCGAGAGCGGCCGTGTGATCGGCCTCGGCGAGAATGTCCGCATCTCGGACCGCTACTTCATCGGCGGGCAGAGCCTGTATGGTTTCGCCCCGTCCGGCATCGGGCCGCGCGACATCAACACGCGTGACGCGCTTGGCGGCAACATGTACTACACCGGGACCGTCGAGGTATCCTTCCCGCTGGGCCTGCCCGAGGAACTGGGCTTCAACGGCCGCCTGTTTTCCAATGCCGGCAGCCTGTTCGATATCGACGTCAGCGACCCGGTGGTCAAGGATATCGATTCCATCCGCGTCGCCGTCGGCGCCGGCGTGTCCTGGCGTTCCCCGCTTGGACCGTTGCGCGCCGATTTCACCAAGGCCGTGGTAAAGGAAAGCTTCGACAGGACGGAATTCTTCCGGTTCAGCTTTGGCACGAGGTTCTAGACATGATCGGCTCATTTGACGTTCGGCGCGCCGCACTGGCAGCGGTGGCGATCTCGGCATTGCTCGGTTGGGCGATGCCGGCACGGGCGGTCGACAAGGCGCCCGTCGCCAACATTGTCGTCGTCGATTTTCAGAACGTTCTGCGCCAAGCCGTTGCCTCGAAGAAGGTCACTGACCAGCTGGAAAAGCATCGTGCCACCTTCTCCGAAGAGATCCAGAAGATGGAGAATCAGCTCCGCCAGCAGGAGGAAGAACTGAAGCAGCAGCGCGCCGTGCTGGCGCCGGAAGCGTTCAATCAGCGCGTGCGCGAATGGCAGGAGCGCGCCGCCGGCGTTCAGCAGCAGGTCCAGACCCGCAAGCGCCAGCTCGACCAGGCGTTCAGCGAGTCGATGCTCAAGGTACGAGAAGTGCTGCTGCAAATCACGGCGGAGCTGGCGACCGAAGCCGGCGCCAATCTGGTTCTGCCCAAGCATGAGATCGTCTTCGTTGATCCGAAATTGGACCTGTCGAAAGAGGCGCTCGCCCGCCTCGACAAGAAGTTGCCGTCGGTCGCAGTCAAGATTCCGGCGCCCGCGGGGCCTGCCGCGGGCCAGACAAAGGGCGGGCAGCAGCCGACGGCCCGCCAGCAGCCGCCGGCGCGGCAGCAGCAGCAGCAGGCGCCGGCGCCCAAGACGAACTGACTCGATGACGGACCCGCGCTTCTTTCCGACCAGCGGGCCGATCGCTCTCGGCAAGCTGGCTGAGATCGCAGGCGCACGGATCAAGCCCGGAGCCGACGAGCGCGCGGTCTTCAACGACGTGGCGCCGCTCGATCAGGCCGGTCCCGACCAGGTGAGCTTCCTGGAGAATCGCCGCTACGTGGACGTTTTCCTGGCGAGCCGCGCGGGAGCCTGCGTGGTTCATCCTTCGCTGGCTGAGCGTGCCCCGTCTGGGATGGCGATTCTCCTGTCCGAGCGACCGCGTCGCGCCTATGCCCATATTGCGCGCGCCTTCCACCCGGAACGGGTGGGTGCCGTTGGCATCCATCCGCGATCCGTCGTCGATCCCGCCGCCAGGGTTGCGCCCGACGCGCTGATCGAGGCCGGTGCGGTCGTGGCCGCAGGCGCCGAGATCGGCGCACGCTGCCGCATCGGACCCAATGCCGTGGTCGGCCCCGGCGTGGTGATCGGCGAGGACACCGAAATCGGCGCCAATGCCTCGGTCAGCCATTGCTACATCGGCAAGCGCTGCGTCATTTATCCGGGGGCGCGCATCGGGACGACGGGATTCGGCTTCGATCCCGATCCCGCCGGCCACGTCAAGATTCCCCAGCTCGGGCGCGTCATCATCGAGGACGATGTCGAGGTCGGCGCGAACTCGACCATCGATCGCGGCGCCGGACCGGACACGGTGATCGGGCGCGGCACGATGATTGATAATCTCGTGCAGATCGGGCACAACGTGCGCATCGGTCGCGGCTGCATCATTGTCGGGCAGGTCGGCATCTCGGGCAGCACGGTGGTGGGGGATTTCGTGACCATGGCGGGGCAGGCGGGCCTCGCCGGACATCTCAACATCGGCAGCCGCTCGACCATCGGGCCGCAGGCTGGCGTCAAGGATGACGTGGCCGAGGGCGCCACAGTCATCGGCACGCCGGCCCTGCCGTGGAAGGAGTTCGGCCGTCAGCTCGCGGTGCTGAAGTCATTAACGAGCAAGAAGGGTGGATGAGCGATGGACGAGGGGAGCACCGCTCAGACCGGCGTGACGATCGATATCGAGCGCGTGATGGCGATGATTCCGCACCGCTATCCGATGCTGATGATCGACCGCGTCATCGACGTCATCGCCGACAAGAGTGCCGTCGGCGTCAAGAACGTCACGATCAACGAACCGTTTTTCCAGGGACACTTCCCGAAGCGGCCGGTCATGCCCGGCGTGCTGATCATCGAGGCGATGGCGCAGACCGCGGCCGTGCTGGTGGTCCATACGCTTGGACCGAGCTCGGAAGGCAAGCTCGTCTATTTCATGAGCATCGACGATGCACGCTTCCGCAAGCCGGTCGTGCCCGGCGACGTGCTCCACATCCACATCGTCAAGGACCGCCAGCGCGCCAACGTCTGGCGCTTCAAGGCCGAGGCGAAGGTCGGCGGCGCGTTGGTTGCCGAGGCGACCTATGCCGCCATGATCATGGATCGCTGATGGCCAACGTTCATGCGTCGGCTATCGTCGATCCCGCGGCCAAGCTCGGCGCGGGCGTATCAATCGGCCCGTTCTGCGTGGTGGGGCCGGAGGTGGTGCTCGGCGACGGCGTCGAACTCGTGTCTCACGTCGTGATTGCGGGACGCACCAGGATCGGTGCGAAGACGCGCATCTTTCCCTTCGCCTCGATCGGGCATCCGCCGCAGGACCTCAAGTACCGCGGCGAGCCCAGCGAGCTGCTGATCGGGGCCAACTGCACGATCCGCGAGCAGGTGACCATGAATCCGGGCACCGAAGGCGGCGGCATGGTCACGCGCGTGGGCGACAATTGCCTGTTCATGGTCGGCGCCCACGTCGCGCACGATTGCCAGCTCGGCGATTTCGTCATCATGGCCAACAACGCGACGCTGGCCGGCCATGTCGTGGTCGAGGAGTACGCGATCCTCGGCGGCCTGTCGGCCGTCCACCAGTTCGTGCGTATCGGACGGCACGCCATGATCGGCGGCATGTCCGGCGTCGAGAACGACGTGATCCCCTACGGTCTCGTCATGGGCGAGCGTGCGCGACTGTCCGGCCTCAACATCGTCGGCCTGCGGCGGCGCGGCTTCGCACGCGAGGTCATCCACGACCTGCGCAACGCCTATCGCCTGCTGTTCGCCCAGGAGGGCACCATGTCGGAGCGCCTGAGCGACGTGGCGGAGCTGTTCCGCAGCAATGAGCCGGTCATGCAGATCGTCGAGTTCATCGGCACGGATTCGAGCCGCGCGATCTGCCAGCCCAAGGGCGGCAACCCGGCCTAGATCGCATCTACGGCCCGACAAGTCGGGAACGAGCATGGGCGCAATGGCGGCATGACCGGAAAGCTTGGCATCATCGCCGGCGGCGGCGACCTGCCGCGCCGGCTGACCGCGGCCGCGCGCGCCCAGGGCCGCGCCGTCTTCGTGCTGGCGCTGGAGGGTCACGCCGAGCGCGCCACGGCCGAGGGCGTCGACCACGCCTGGATCCGGCTTGGCCAGGGCGGCACCGGTCTCGACCTGCTGCGCCAGGCCGGCGTCGCCGAGTTGGTGATGGCGGGCCCGGTCAAACGACCCTCCTTCGGTGAGTTGCGGCCGGACTGGCGGACCATGCAGTTCTTCGCCAAGGTCGGCAAGCGCGCCTTCGGCGATAACGGACTTCTCGCGGCCGTGGTCGGCGAATTGGAGGCCGAAGGATTTCGCGTCGTTTCGCCGGACAGTTTGCTGGTTGACCTGCTGGCGCCGGCCGGCGCCTACGGCCGCCACGCCCCGGACGCCGAGGCCCTTGCCGATATCGCGCGCGGCGTCGAGGTGACCCGCGCGTTGGGGGCGCTCGACATCGGCCAGGCCGCAATCGTGCAGCAGGGCGTCGTGCTCGGCGTTGAAGGAGCGGAAGGCACCGCGCAGCTCATCGAGCGGTGCGGTCCGCTCAAGCTCGCGGGCGTCGGCGGCGTGCTGGTCAAGACCTGCAAGCCCGGCCAGGAATGGCGGGTCGACCTGCCGACCATCGGCACGGTGACCGTCGCGGCGGCGGCGCGCGCGGGGCTGCGCGGCATTGCGATCGAGGCTGGCCGCTCTCTCGTCATCGACCGCGCTGCGGTCGTCGCCGCAGCCGATGCCGCCGGCCTGTTCGTCGTCGGTATCGAAGCGCCGCAACCGTGAGCGCGGGCCGGCCTCACCGGCTGTTCATCATCGCAGGCGAGCCCTCGGGCGATGCTCTGGGGGCGGGGATCATGGGCGCGCTCGACCGGGCGGCGCCCGGGGTCGTCGCGTTCGACGGCATCGGCGGCCCGGCCATGCAGGCAGCCGGCCTCGTCAGCCGGTTTCCCATGAGCGAGCTCGCCGTCATGGGGCTGGTCGAGATCCTGCCGCATCTGCGCCTGCTGCTGCGCCGGATCCGCGAGACGGTCGCCGCGATCGAGGCGGAGCGTCCGGCGGCCGTTGTGACGATCGACGCGCCCGGCTTCTGCTTCCGCGTGGCCGAGCGGCTGAAAGGCAAGGGGATCCCGCTCATTCACGTGGTGGCGCCGACTGTGTGGGCGTGGAAGCCGGGCCGCGCCCAACGGATCGCGCGGTTCCTCGATCGTCTCCTCGTGCTGCTGCCTTTCGAGCCGCCTTATTTCACGCGCCACGGCCTGGCGACGGACTACATCGGCCATCCTGCGATCGAGGCGCCGGCCGGCGATGGCGCCGCCTTTCGCACGCGCCATGGCATCGATGCGACCGCGCCCGTGCTGTGCGTGCTGCCCGGCAGCCGGCGCGGCGAAGTCGCCCGTCTGATCGGCCCGTTCGTCGCGGCGGTTGCCGACCTCGCCCGCACAAATCCGAATCTGCGTGTCGTCGTGCCGACGGTTGCGGCGGTGCGCGACATGGTCGGCTCGGCTTCCTGGCCGGCGCAGCCGGTCGTCGTCGAGACCTCAGCCGAGAAGCGCGATGCGTTTGCCGCCAGCACGGCAGCACTTGCGGCATCCGGAACGGTGGCGCTCGAGCTGGCGCTGGCCGGCGTGCCTGCGGTGGTGGCTTATCGCCTCAATCCACTCACCTACCAGATCGTCAAGCGCATGGTCCGGGTGCGTTACGTCAATCTGGCAAACCTCATCCTCGATCGACCGGCCGTGCCTGAACTGCTGCAGGACGAGTGTCGTCCCGAACGACTGGCCGGGGAGCTCGCCCGCCTGCTCGCCGATCCCGCCGCGCGCGCGGCGCAGATCGAGGCCGGCCGCCAGGTCGGCGATGCGCTGGGCCGCGCCGAGATGCGCGCCGGCGGGCCGGCGCCGACCGAGCGCGCCGCCAAAATCCTGCTCGACCTGATCGGCGAGAGCGCTAGACTTGGGCCAAGAAATCCCACGGGAGACCGATCATGAACGACACGGCAGCGGCAGCCCCCGCCAAGGCCAGCATGGACACCTCGAAGTTCCGCATGCTGCACACCATGATCCGGGTCATGGACCTGGAAAAGTCGATCGACTTCTACACGCGTCTGCTCGGCATGCAGGTGATCCGACGCAAGGACTACCCGACCGGCAAGTTCACCAACGCTTTCGTCGGCTACGGCGACGAGAGCCATGGCGCGGTCATCGAGCTGACGCATAATTGGGGCCGCGAAGAGCCCTATCAGATCGGCACGGGCTTCGGCCATCTCGCGGTCGGCGTGCCGGACATCCACGGCACCTGCGAGCTGCTCAAGCAGGAAGGCGTGAAGATCCCGCGCCCGCCCGGCCCCATGGCCCATGGCGGCAGCGTGATCGCCTTCATCGAAGATCCCGACGGCTACAAGATCGAGCTGATCGAGCGGAAGTAGCTCGTCGCGGCGTCGCTCAGATCAGTCCGGCAAGATAAGCCGCCGCGAACGCAACGAACGCGGCGGCCAACAACCGGATTGCGCCGGAAACGATGCGGCGCAGAGCGGCCGGACGGTTGTCATTGGCGCTCGGCGGCGGCCGCCACCGAAGTGCAACGCTCGGCGCCGCTCCGGGTGGCGCCGGGTTGGCCGGCGCCGCGTGCGGCTGAAACTCGCTGCGGCGCTTCTTATCCACGCTGCTGGACGGGCTTGTACGGCCGGCGGGTGTAGCCGGTGTAAAGCTGGCGCGGCCGTCCGATCTTCTGGCTCGGATCCTCGATCATCTCCCGCCACTGGGCAATCCAGCCGACCGTGCGGGCGATCGCGAATAGCACGGTGAACATGCTGGTCGGGAAGCCCATCGCACGCAGGATGATGCCCGAATAGAAGTCGACGTTCGGGTAGAGCTTCTTGGAGACGAAGTACTCGTCCTCGAGCGCGATCCGCTCGAGCTCCATGGCCAGATCGAGCAGCGGCTCGTGTCTGACGCCGAGCTCGCCGAGCACCTCGTGGCAGGTCTTGCGCATGACCTGGGCGCGCGGGTCGTAGTTCTTGTAGACCCGGTGGCCGAAGCCCATCAGGCGGAAGGTGTCGTTCTTGTCCTTCGAGCGCTTGACGTATTCGGGGATGTTCTTCTTGTCGCCGATCTGGCGCAGCATGCTGAGCACGGCCTCGTTGGCGCCGCCATGGGCGGGGCCCCAAAGGGACGCAATGCCGGCCGCGATGCAGGCAAACGGATTGGCGCCCGACGAGCCGGCGAGCCGCACCGTCGAGGTCGAGGCATTCTGCTCGTGGTCGGCATGCAGGATGAAGATGCGATCCATCGCCTTGGCGAGCACGGGATTGATCTCGTACTCCTCGGCCGGCACGCCAAAGGTCATGCGCAGGAAGTTCTCGGCGTAGCTCAGCTTGTTCTTCGGATACATGAAGGGCTGGCCCATCGAGTACTTGTAGGCCATGGCCGCGATGGTCGGCATCTTGGCGATCAACCGGAACGACGCGATCATGCGCTGATGCGGGTCGTTGATGTCCAGGCTGTCGTGATAGAAGGCCGACAGCGCGCCGACCACGCCGCACATGACGGCCATCGGGTGCGCGTCCCGGCGGAAGCCGCGGTAGAAGGTGCTGAGCTGCTCATGCACCATGGTGTGGTAGGTGATGCTGTGCTCGAACTTCTTCTTCTCTTCGAGCGTCGGCAGCTCGCCGTTGAGCAGCAGGTACGCGACCTCCATGAAGTCGCTGTGCTCGGCGAGTTCCTCGATGGCGTAGCCGCGGTGCAGCAGCACGCCCTCGTCGCCGTCGATGTAGGTGATCTTGGACTCGCAGCTGCCCGTCGACGTGAAGCCCGGGTCGTAGGTGAAGTAACCGGTCTCAGCGTAGAGCTTGCGGATATCGATCACGCTCGGACCGATGGTCCCGTCCATCACCGGCATTTCCAATGACTTGTTGCCGGAGCTTTCGGTCAGCGTGGCCGTCTTGCGCTTGGGCGCAGCGGCAGGTTTCGCTTGGCTCATGTTCGCTTACCCCCGTGAAATCACCCGTTGCGGGCTATTCTCAATGCCTAACCATAGTGCGGAGAACGCATTTTTGCAATTAACCTATCGCAGTGCACAATGCTCCTTAAGGGTTGAATCCGGCTGTTTTCGTGCCCACGGCGCATTCCTACAGTCGGGTCAACCGCGCCAGCGTCTCCTCGCGTCCGAGTGCGGCAACCACCTCGAAAATGCCGGGAGAAACCGTCGTTCCGGTCAGCGCGGCGCGCAGAGGCTGGGCCAGCTCGCCCAGCTTGATCGCCTCGGCCTCGACCAGAGCGCGCGCTGCGCGCTCGACCGACGCCTCGTCCCAGCTCTCGATGGGCTGGAGCTTGTCGGCGTAGCGTGCGAGCCGCGCCTTGGCATCGTTGCTCAGCAGCGTTTTCGCTTTGTCCGTCCACGGCAGGCGATGCACGTAGAGCTCGGCATTGTCGGCCAGTTCCTTGAGTGTCTTGGCGCGCGCCTTGAGCCCTTTCATGCCGCGCAGCACGCGTCCAGATTCGGCATCGGTCAGGGCGCGCCCGAGCTTTGCCGCTAGTCGCGCCACGCTGTCCTTGGCGAGTTCGGCGTCGGGCGTCTCGCGGATGTAGTGGGCGTTCAGGAAATCGAGCTTGGCCATGTCGAAGCGCGCGGCGGCGCGCCCGACATGGTCGAGATCGAACCATTGGATCGCCTGCGCGGTCGGGATGATCTCGTCGTCGCCATGCGACCAGCCGAGGCGCAGCAGGTAATTGCGCAGCGCCTCAGGCAGATAGCCCAGGTCGCGATAGGCTTCGGCGCCGAGCGCGCCATGGCGCTTGGAGAGCTTTGTGCCGTCGGGACCGTGGATCAGCGGGATGTGGGCGAACTCGGGCACGTCCCAGCCGCAGGCGCGGTAGAGCTGCGTCTGGCGGAAGGCGTTGTTCAGATGGTCGTCGCCGCGGATGACGTGCGTGATCGCCATGTCGTGATCGTCGACGACGACGGAGTGCATGTAGGTCGGCGTGCCGTCGGCGCGCAGCAGCACCATGTCGTCGAGCTGCGAGTTGGCGACCGTGACCCGTCCCTGGACGCGGTCGTGCACCACGGTCTCGCCCTCGGTCGGCGCCTTGAGGCGGATGACCGGCCTGATGCCAGCCGGCGCGTCCTTCGGGTCGCGGTCGCGCCAGCGCCCGTCATAGCGCATGGAGCGACCCTCAGCCTTGGCCTTGGCGCGCATCTCCTCGAGCTCGTCGGGCGTGCAGTAGCAGTTATACGCCTTACCCTGGGCAAGCAGCTCGCGCGCGACCTCGGCATGGCGTGATGCGCGCGCGAATTGATAGACGACCTCGTCGTCCCAGTTCAGCCCGAGCCAGCTCAGCCCGTCGAGCAGCGCATCGACGGCGGCCTGGGTCGACCGCTGCCGGTCCGTGTCCTCGATACGCAGGCGATAGACGCCCTTGTGGTGGCGCGCGAACAGCCAGTTGAAAAGCGCCGTGCGCGCGCCCCCGATATGCAGGAAACCGGTGGGCGAAGGCGCAAAGCGGACGATGACCGACAAGGGGGGGCTCCGATCCAGGGGCCGTCGATGGACGGCGCAGGTATCTAACATATCGCGCGCCGCGGTCCAGCATGGATGAGGCGGCCCTATCGGAACTTCAGGGTCGCCGTTCGGAAGGCGTCGAGTACGTCGCCTTCAACCTTGCCGCCGAGGCCGGCGATGCGTTGGACCAGCACGACGTAGAGCGCGTCGATGTGGGTGGCGATGACCGCCATCTGCACGTCCTCGGCGTCCTTCAGCGAGGTGACGTAGTCGTTGAGCGACTTGGCAAACGCGGTCAGCAGGGGAAAGCCGAACATGCCGCCCAGCCCCTTGATGTCGAGCGAGCCGGCGCGCACCGCGCGCAGGAAGCCGGGACGCTTGGTGCGACTGGCCATGGCATCGGGGAACTGCACGCGCATCGAGGCGAGCTGGTCGCTCACCTCGTTGGCGCAACGGTCCTTCGACTTCTCGATCACCGTCTCGATGCGCCGCACGTCTCGTTTCGTCAGGCTCAGGTCGAGGCCCTTGTGTACGCTGACGGCGCGCCGCTTCAGGCCGAGCGACGGCGCGATCAGGCGAGCCTTGCGCGCCATGGCCCGCAACCCCTCCAACCGTAGAGCTTAGGATGCGATCTGACGGCGGTCCGGGCCGGAAATCGTGGTCTGCCGCCGCCGCCGGTCGGGCCCGAAATAGCTCTCCGCGTCGACGAAGGCGCGTGGCCGAATGATGACCGACACCAGCCGGTCAAAAAAGGCCTGCACGGTGAACGGCTTGGCGAGAAACTCGGTCACCCCATGGTCGCGCGCGGCCATCACATAGTCTTGCTCGGAGTTGGCCGTCAGCATCACGACCGGCAGCATCCGGTTCGGCGAATCGGGCGAGGTGCGGATGTACTGCACCAGTTCCATCCCCGACTGTCCCTCGAGCGTCCATTCCGTGATGACCACGTCGACGCTCTCCTCACGCAACACCACTTTCGCCTTCTCGACATCGGCGGCGCGCAACACGGTGGTCGCGCCCATCATCACGAGGATGTCGCGGACCATGTCGAGAAACAGCCGGTTGCTGTCGACCACCAGGAAGCGGACGCTGCTGAGATCAATCTTTTCTGCCATCTCTATGTCCCCTAACGAAATCAAGCCAAACCAACTCCGCGCGACGAACGGCGCGCGGTTCGCGTCAGCCAGGGTCACAGAGTGGGGGTGGTCTGGGCCCGCTTCGGCGTCGTTCTGTGCCAGGAACCTGTCCTGGGTCAGCCTGCGGGGGCAGCGCCTCTATTCAATATATCCCACAAATTTTAATAAATATACCAGCGGTATGAGAGACGAAGTGTCGCGGCCCCATCGGCCACAGCACCGAGAACGACCCCGAAACAAGCTATTTGAACTTGCGGGTTGCCGCCTTGAACGCATCGAGCACGTCGCCTTCGACCCTGCCGCCGAGGCCGGCGATGCGTTGGACCAGCACGACGTAGAGCGCGTCGATGTGGGTGGCGATGACCGCCATCTGCACGTCCTCGGCGTCCTTCAGCGAGGTGACGTAGTCGTTGAGCGACTTGGCAAACGCGGTCAGCAGGGGAAAGCCGAACATGCCGCCCAGCCCCTTGATGTCGAGCGAGCCGGCGCGCACCGCGCGCAGGAAGCCGGGACGCTTGGTGCGACTGGCCATGGCATTGGGAAACTGCACGCGCATCGAGGCGAGCTGATCGCTCACCTCGTTGGCGCAACGGTCCTTCGACTTCTCGATCGCCGTCTCGATGCGCTTGATGTCCTGGGGCGACAACGTCAGATCGAGACCCTTGCGGAAATTGACCGCACGGCGCTTGAGCTCCTGCGGCGGTGCGATGATGCGGGCCTTGCGCGCCACGAGCAGCCGTACCGAACCCGCGATTGCCGCGCGTCAGGGAACTAGCCTGTCCTATTCATCGAACATACGGTAGTTGACCGCCCGCGGCACGATTTTTGACGCTGGGCACGGCGCTGCGATCGCGTCGGACGATGTCGGCGCGGCGGGTTGGGGTTCGATTTTTCTGGGTTG
>Ga0194131_10000767_pt1 | contig 55026 bp, 50 predicted proteins | sample TA2KigO120mmetaG_FD_148631 | JGI IMG/M metagenome (GOLD analysis project Ga0194131, IMG submission 148631) | Freshwater microbial communities from Lake Tanganyika, Tanzania - TA2015053 Kigoma Offshore 120m | ecosystem: Environmental > Aquatic > Freshwater > Lake | place: Tanzania: Lake... | reverse complement strand
GCGCCGCAAGTTCATCGTCGCGGACACGCCGGGGCACGTGCAATACACCCGCAACATGGTCACGGGCGCGAGCACGGCGAACCTCTCCATCGTGCTCGTGGACGCGCGGCAGGGCGTCATCGAGCAGTCGCGCCGGCACACTTACATCGCGTCGCTGCTGCGCATCCCGCATCTCGTCATTGCCGTGAACAAGATGGACCTCGTGGACTGGAGCGAGGACCGCTTCACCAAAATCCGCGACACGTTCGAAGAGTTCCTGCCGCTGCTCGACATCAAGGACGTGAAGTTCATCCCCATCAGCGCGCTCCACGGCGACAACGTGGTGGGCGCCTCGCAGCACACGCCGTGGTATGTCGGCCCGACGCTGCTCGGCCACCTCGAGACCGTGCACATCGCGAGCGACTGGAACCTGCACGGGCTGCGCTTCCCGGTGCAGTGGGTCAACCGCCCGAATGACCCGACGAACCCGGCGCTGCACGACTTCCGCGGCTTGAGCGGGCAGCTTGCCGGCGGTGTGGTGAAGGTCGGCCAGAAGGTGATGGCGCTGCCCAGCGGCCAGAGCAGCACGGTGAAGGCCATCTGGACTTACGACGGCAGTTTGCAGGAAGCCTTCTGCCCGCAAAGCATCACACTCACGCTCGCGGACGACCTCGACGTGAGCCGCGGCGACACGATCGTCGGCACGGATCATTTGCCCGGCATGGGCAGCGACCTGCGCGCGCGCGTGTGCTGGATGCATCCGCGCCCGCTCGTGCGCGGGAAAAAACTTCTCCTCAAGCACGGGACGCAGACCGTGCAAGCCATCATCACGCTCATCGAGGACCGCATCAACGTCTCCACCTTCGAGCCGGAGCCGGAGCCGTCAGAGCTTGCGCTGAATGACATCGGCGAAGTGCGGCTCAAGGCCGCGCGCCCCCTCGTCTATGACGGCTACGAATGGAACCGGCTGACCGGCGCGTTCATCCTCATCGAGCAAGGCACCAACGTCACCGTGGGCGCCGGGATGCTCCTGCCGCCGGCCGAACGAGTGAAACTCGAATACAACGACTTCGCAATTTGACCATGAACCAGCCACTCACCGGCGCCGAGAGGAGCGATCTCCGCGGCCGCGCGCAACGCATCGAGGCCACGATCCATCTCGGAAAGGCCGGCGTGACGGAGGGCTTTGTGAAGGCGATGGACTCGGAACTGACCCGCCGCGAACTGGTCAAGCTGCGCTTCGACGCCTTTAAAGACCAACGCAAGCGACTGGCGCCCGAAATTGCCGCGAAGACCGGAAGCGAACTTCTCGCCATCGTCGGCCACGTCGCCGTCTTCCACCGCAAACGCGCCGAGCCCGGGGCCTGAAGGCCTACGGGCGCACGAGCAGGCGGTTCCTCAGTGCCGCCACCCCGGCCGCATCGGCGCGCGACGACAGCACCTCGACAGGCGAGAACCCACGCCGCGCCGCTCGAGCCTTGCCGCATTCGCCAGCGCCCAACCGGCGAGGAAGCGGGTGACCAGGCTCACGCGGCGATGTTACGCGAAACGCGCTGGATCGGAAGCGCGGCGCGTATTGGAATTTGATTCTCAACCCGGCACTCACGCGCTACAACCTGCGCGTGCCCGAGCCAGCCCAAGCCGGTCAACGGACGTTCCGAGGCGTTCCCGTTTCGAATGGAATCTGCCGCGGCCGCGTGCTCGTGCTCGGGCGCCCCCAAGGGACGATCGCGCGCCGTCACGTCGGGGACGACGACGTCCCGCGCGAGCTCGAGCGGTTCGAGCAGGCGCTCATCACCACGCGGCATCAGCTCCACGAACTGCAGCAACAGGTGATGCAGAAGCTCGGCGCGAAGGACGCGCTCATTTTCGACGCGCACCTGATGATGCTCGATGACCCGACGCTCATCGAGGAGGTGACGCGGCGCATCCGCGACGAGAAGCTCGCCGCCGACTCGGCCTTCCACGAGGCGTCTGGAAACTTCATCGAGACGCTCGCCGCCGTGGACGACGAATACCTCCGCGAACGCGTGGCCGACCTGCGCGATGTCGCGGCTCGCGTGCTCGGGAACCTCACGGGTGGCCACGAGACACCGGACATCCGGCGCCTCAAGGAGCCGTGCATCATCGTCTCGCACGACCTCGCGCCGAGCACGACCGCGGTGCTCGACAAGAAAAACGTGCTCGGGTTCGCCACCGATGCCGGCGGGCGCACGTCGCACACGGCCATCATGGCGCGCTCGATGCAAATCCCCGCCGTCGTGGGTTTGCAGACCATCTCGCGCGACCTCGAGGACGGCGCTTACGTGCTGCTCGACGGCTTCAACGGCGTCGTCATCGTCAACCCGACCGACCAGACGCTTTTCGAATACGGCCAGCTTGTGCGCGCGCAGGAGGGCTTGCGCGAGAAGCTGCGCGACGTGCTCGACAAGCCCGCGGTGACGCTCGACGGCACGCGCGTCGTGCTTGCGGCGAACATCGGGCAGGCCGGCGAGACGGACTCCATCCGTGCGAACGGCGCGGAGGGCGCGGGCTTGTTCCGCACCGAGTTCCTGTTCATCAACCGGGAACGTCTTCCGGGAGAAGAGGAGCAGTTCGAGGCCTATCGCGCCGCGGCCGCGGCGGTCAAGCCCGCGCCCCTGATCCTTCGCACGCTCGACCTCGGGGGCGACAAGTTTCTCGCGCAGCAGGAGCAGTTGCAGGAGCTCAACCCGTTCCTCGGCTGGCGCGCGATCCGGTATTGCCTGCACGAGCAGGACGTCTTCCGCCAGCAGCTCCGGGCGATTCTGCGCGCGGGCGCGGAGGGCAACGTGAAGATGATGTTCCCGATGATCTCCGGGCTGGACGAACTCACGCAGGCGCTCGCCATCGTCGAGCAGTGCAAGGCCGAGTTGCACGCGGAGGCCAAGCCGTTCGACGAGCGGCTCGAGGTCGGCGTGATGATCGAGATTCCCGCGGCCGTGATGGTCGCCGATGCGCTCGCCAGGCGCGTGAAGTTTTTCAGCATCGGCACGAACGACCTCATCCAATATTCCCTCGCGGTGGACCGCATCAACGAGCGCGTCGCGCACCTCTACGAGCCCACGAATCCCGCAATCCTGCGGCTCATCAAGATGACCGTGGACGCGGGCCGTCGGAACGGCATCTGGACGGGTGTCTGCGGCGAGATGGCAGGCGAACCCGCGCTCGTGCCGATCCTGCTCGGGCTCGGCGTGGAGGAACTGAGCGTCAGCGCGTCGCTCGTGCCGCAGACGAAGTTCCTCATCCGCCGGCTCAAGATGCCCGAGGCGCGGGCGCTCGCGGAATTCTCGCTCCAGTGCGAGTCCGGCGCGGAAATCCTGGCGCGCGCGAACGAACTCGTGAGGCAGGTCGCGCCGAGCCTGTTCGAGGGCCGGCCGTAGGCCGCCGGTCATTCCCGCAACCAGCTTTCAGCGGCGGTGTTCAGCCGGTTGAATTCCATTTCCACGTCGGCGCCTTCGAAGAACGACAGCCACCCGCGCACACGGACCGTTGCGCCGGGTTCGGCATCGGGGAACTTCGGATCCGAGTGGAGGCACGGGCACGGCGGGTTCGCCCACGGTCGGTGGCACGGTTCCCATGCCGTGATGATCCACCGGCGCCTTGATTCGTCGCGCGCGGCGACGAACGGCTTCGCCAAGACCTTGTTCGCATTGGTCTGCGCCGTGAATCCGCTCGCGCCCTTCAGCATCACGCAATTCTGCACGCGCAGGTCGGTGAGTTTCTCCCTGGTGCCGTTGAAGAGGGTGAGTTCCATGCGCACACCGTCACGGACGGGCTGAACCCTGGAGGAAAAACGAATCCCATTGGGAAGTGTGCGATCGAGGTCCAACGAGCCGTCGGCGCGGCGGTTCCACTCGAGGCGCGGCAGTTCCACGTTCTGTTTCGTCCACACGGTCGGCACGTGCGTGTGCGCGAGGTAGGTCAGGCCGAGGTTGGACCAGATCGCCTCGGGCACGTCCACGACAACGTAGCTCGCCGCGTCCCACGGAGTGAACACGCTCACCTTTGTCTCGCGCTGCGGATGAACCGCGCCGTCCAGGAATCCAATGCGCGGGTGACGCCCGCCGGGATAAGGAAGCACCCGCACCGGAGCGTCCGGTCGACGGGGCGCGATGGGGTCGGCCGGGATACGGAGTCGCTTGATCGCGGCGGCGATTTCATCCGGAGCCATGCCCGTCGCCAAGGCGACCTCGGCCATCGTGAACCGGTGATGCGTGACCATGTTGCCGAGCCAGTAAGCGAGTTCCCCGTCCCCGGTGGGGCGGCGCGAGTTCGCGGGCGCCGCCGCTCCCTCGGCATTGAATGCGATCGCATTCGCGGGCCCCAGCGCCATCGCGAGGAAGACCAAATGACGTGAAGAAGTGAAGAACTTCGTGGCCATGGGCGCAGCTTACATTGCCGCCGGGTCGTGTCCACACCGCGGCGTGACTCCATCCCGGGAACCGGATAGAATTCCCGAGAACACAAAGCCAACCATGACACAGATGCTTCATCGCGCCCGCCTGTCGCGCCGGACCTTCGTGAAAGCAGCCACCGCGGCCGCTGGATTCGCCGCGGCAGGGGACTTCGCCGCATGGTCGGCGGAACTTCCCGCGCTCGGCGCGAACCGTTCGCTCAAGGGACGGCGGCCGTTTCCTGACGACAACCCGTGGAATCTCGACGTCTCCAAGGAACCCGTGGACCCGAACTCGGACGCGATCCTTGCGAGCATCGGGCTAGAGCGGAACCTGCACCCGGACTTCGGCACCGTCTGGCAGGGCGCACCCGCGGGCATCCCGTATGTCGTGGTGGATGGCAAACAGCCGCGCGTGCCGGTGCAATTCCAGTATGCGGACGAAAGCGATCCGGGGCCGTATCCGGTGCCGTCCGACGCGCCGATTGAGGGCGGCCCCAACGCGAAAGGCGACCGCCACGTGCTCGTGCTCGATCGCGACAACTGGAAGCTCTACGAACTCTTCGACTCGCATCCGCTCGACGGCGGCAAGCGCTGGCGCGCGAGTTCGGGAGCGATCTTCGACTTGAATTCCAACAAGCTGCGCCCCGCCGGCTGGACTTCGGCCGATGCCGCGGGCCTGCCGATTTTCCCGGGGCTTGTGCGTTACGATGAAGTGATGGAGATGAGGGCAATCCGCCACGCCCTGCGCTTCACCGTGCGGCGGTCGCGGCGTGCCTACGTGAAGCCCGCGACGCATTTTGCGAGCCGGCTGACTGACGCCAACCTCCCGCCGATGGGGATGCGGGTGCGGCTCAAGGCAGGATTTGACGTGTCGCGGTTTCCCGCGCCCGTGCAGGTGATCCTCACGGCGCTCAAGAAGCACGGCATGCTGCTCGCGGACAACGGCTCGGACTGGTTCATCAGCGGCGCGCCCGATCCGCGATGGGACGTGGAGCAACTCGCGACCCTCAAGCGCGTGAAAGGCCGGGATCTCGAAGTGGTGCGGATGGGCGAACTGGTGACGCGGTAGGCGACGGCCATCTCACGGCTTGGAGCCCGTGATCTCCGCCAGCAGGTTGAAGAAGCCCCGCTTGCGCGCGCTTGAAATGCCCCAATTCACCGGCACGCTTTGGAAGCCCTCGTCGAAGCCCTCGTCCTTCATGCGAAAGTCGAAGTAACCCCACGACGCCCCTTCGCCGACGGCGGCGATGAAGTTGTTGCGCGGCTTGTCGAAGTCAAAGTGGTCGTCCTCGTTGAACAGGATCGGCTTGGGCGTGTAGCCCGGCACGGCGCGCGTGAGGCGCACCATCTCGGCGATGCGATCGGGATTCGAAACACCGTTGCCGTGGAGCAGCAGGTAGTCCGACGCGCGCACGACGTTTTCCTTCGGGAGGGTGTTGCCGCCGTAGCTCGTGCTCACCAGCAGCCGGCGCCCGCCGACGCTCGCGGCCCGCACGCGCTGGATGAGCTCGTGGACGCGGTCAGGCTTCAGCACGTCGTGGTCGTAGCGGACGTTGCACTCGTTGTTGATCTCGACGATCACGTTGCGCCAGCCCCTTTCGAAGAGCCACTTGGTCGCGTCGTCCGTCGCGCGGAGCACGGCGGCCTCGTCCTTCAACCGCTGGTCCTGCCCGAAGTAGAAGTAGCCGAGCATCACGACCATGCCGAGTTCATCGGCGCGGCCGAGGATGCGCTCGAGCCGGGCCATGTAGTCCGCGCGCAGCGAACCGTCCGGCTCGATGGCCGAGTTGTGCCACGGCTGGTCGCGGGAATAACCCTGCGGCGAGCCGCCCTGCAAGTTGATGGTGACCGCCAGCAGCCCGTGCCGCCGCCACGCGGGCATCGCGGCGATGAACTCGCGCGTGTTGCGCTCCGCGTCCCACTTGCCGCTGTCGTGATACGCCCACTGCTTCGCCGTGTCGGGATTCCGGTCATCGAAGACGCCCTGCACCATGCGCGAGTTCATGAGCAGCCCTTCGATGCGGCGGCCGTTCCACGTCCGCCCCTCGTAGGTCGGCCGCCCGTTGATATGGAAGTCCGCGCCCCGGATGGAGACCTCGGTATGCCGTTTCGGCGATGGAACGTCGGCGGCGAACGAGCCCGGGAGCGCCGGGATGCCGGCCACGATTGTGGCCAGCGAAAGGCTGCGCAATGGAAGCAGTGGAGATCTCACGACTCCACATTGAGCACGCAACGCGCAACTTGAAACTCAAATACCGCCGTCAGCGCACCGGTTGGTGCAGTTCCACCGCGCGCGCGCGCTTGGTGCGCATCTTGATGTTCAGCATCTCGACGCCGACGGAGAACGCCATCGCGAAGTAAACGTAGCCTTTCGGGATCTCCTTGTGGAAGCCCTCGGCCACGAGCAGGCAGCCGATGAGGATGAGGAAACTCAGCGCGAGCATCTTGAGCGTCGGGTGGTCGTGGATGATGTCCGCGATTTTCTTGCTGTAGGCCATCATGAAGACCATCGCAACGACGACGGCGCCCACCATCACGGGCACTTTGCCCGGCCCTTCCTTCACCATGCCGATCGCGGTGATCACGGAGTCGAGAGAAAAGACGAGATCGATCACGAGGATCTGCGTCATCACGGCGGCGAAGTTCGGCGCAAGCGTGCGCGTGATCCCTCCGTCCTCACCCTCGAGTTTCTCATGGATCTCGTGCGTGCTCTTGTAGAGCAGGAACAACCCGCCGCCGATGAGCACCAGGTCCTTGCCGGAGAAATGCCACGGGCCCACGCCGAGAAAACCGGGGATGTGCAGGAACGGCGCCTTGAGCTTCACGACGAGCCAGCCCAGGCCGACGAGCATGAGGATGCGGTTGGTCGGCGCGAGCAGGAGCCAGATCTTGCGCGCGCGCGGACGCTGGTCCGGGGGCAGCTTGTCGGCGAGGATGGAAACGAAGACGACGTTGTCGATGCCGAGCACGATCTCCAGCACGGTGAGTGTGAAGAAGGCAAGCCACAAGGCGGGATCGGAGAGCCATTCCATAACGCGGCGGAGGATAGCGGCGAAGTGCGGATGGGCAAGGGGAACTGGCGCCGTCAAAGAACTTCCCAAATCCGAAGCCCGTTTGAATACTCGCGGCGCGATGCAGAAGAAATCGACAGCGTCCCATTCCGCTTTGTTCCTCGGGATCGAGGGCGGCGGCACGCGGACGGTGGCGCTGCTCGTCGATTCGGACGGGCAACTCCGTGACCGGCGCGAGTTCGGGCCGGGCAACTTCAAGCTGCTCACTCCCCCGCAGCTCTTCCGCCACTTGCGAACGATCTCGAAGTCGTTTCCCAAGCCGGATGCCGTGGCAATCGGGCTGGCGGGCGCGCGCGGCGAAGCCGAATGGGGGCAAATCCGCGAGGCTGCCGGCCGCGTGTGGACGGGCGTTCCGTGCCATGCCACGCACGATCTCGAGACCGCAATCGCCGCGGCCGAGATACCCGTCGCGCGCGGTTCGCGCCGAACCTCGGGGCCATCCACAGGCCATCTCCCGCCGTCCGCGCCGCGGATTCTCATCCTCAGCGGCACGGGTTCGTGCTGCTACGGACTCGCGCCGGACGGTCGCGCCGCACGCTTCGGCGGTTGGGGCCACCTGCTCGGCGACAAGGGCAGCGGCTATGAAATCGGCCTTCGCGCGCTCAAGGCCGCGGTTTTCTATCACGACCGCGACGGCACATGGTCCGACCTCGGCCGCCGCATTCTCTCGACGCTCCTCTTGAACGAACCGGGCGACCTCATCGCATGGGCGCAGAACGCGACGAAGAAGGACATCGCCTCGCTCGCGGCCGGGGTCTTCGCCGCCGCGTCACGTCGCGACGCCATTGCCCGGGACATCCTCGAGGGCGCGGCGTCGAGCCTCGCGAGGGACGGGGCCGCGTGCGCGCGAAAGCTCGTGAAACCGGGCGCGCCCGCGACCTTCATCCTCGCCGGCGGCGTGTTGACGCAGCAGCCGCGCTTCGCACGGGAGGTGAGCCGCGAACTCGCAAGCCACTGGCCCGGCGCAACCGTCACGACGCTCCGGCACGAAGGCGCCTGGGGCGCGGTGGCGCTCGCGGAACGCAAGTTCAAGGGGCTGCGTTCCGAGTCCAGGGCCGGCCGGCGCGAGCCTGCGTCGACGCGGAACGAAACCGGACACGGGAAACCGGATCCAACTCCCCTGACCGAGTCGCGCAACCCGAGGTCGAGACATCTCGACCGTCTCCCCGTCGCGCGCGCCATCGAGTTGATGCTCGCCGAGGACGCGGAGATTCTCGCCGCGCTGCGGACGGAACGCGCCGGGATCGAGCGCGCAGTGCGGCGGATTGCGGCCGCATTCGAACGCGGCGGACGGCTCTTCTACGTCGGCGCCGGCACCAGCGGCCGGCTCGGCGTGCTCGATGCCAGCGAGTGCCCGCCCACATTCCGCTCGCCGCCCGACATGGTGCAGGGCGTGGTGGCCGGCGGCCAGCAGGCGTTGTGGCGAGCGGTCGAGGGGGCCGAGGACGACGCCGGCGCCGGCGCGAGGGCGATGGAATTCCGCGGCGCGGGCGCTCGGGATGTTGTCGTCGGCATCGCGGCGAGTGGCACCACGCCGTTCGTTCACGGCGCGCTCGGCGCGGCGAAGCGGCGCGGCGCATTCACCATCCTGCTGTGCTTCAATCCCGCGATGACCGCCCGCCGGCCGCGCCCCGCCGACCTCGTGATCGCGCCCGCGGTCGGGCCGGAGGTGCTCACGGGTTCCACCCGGCTGAAGGCCGGCACGGCGACCAAGCTCGTGCTGAACATCTTCACCACGCTTGCCATGGTCCGCATCGGCAAGGTCGCTGGCAACTTGATGGTGGACTTGAATCCGTCGAACGTGAAGCTGCGCGACCGCGCGGTGCGCATCGTCTCCGAACTCACCGGCGCCGACGCCACCCGCGCGCGGCAAAGCCTCGAACGCAGCGGATGGGTCGTGAAGAAAGCGTTGCGCCTCGCCCGACGACGGGCTTGAAAGCCGGGCGCGCCGCGCCACACTCGCGCCGATGAACTCCCGCCGAGCGACCCGGGCCGCTGCCCTCGCGCTTCTTTGCCTGCTCCCGCAGCTGCTCACCGTCGCGAGCGCTGCAAGCAAGACTTCCGCGCGCCACGGCGCGTATCACGGGTGGCGCGCGGCGCAGTTTCTTTCCAACGGCCGCGTCGAGGTGATCATTGTCCCGGAAATCGGACGCGTGATGCAGTTCCGCTTCGCGGGCGAGGAAGACGGGCCATTCTGGGAAAACCGCGCGCTCGACGGCAAGCCCCCGGATGCGCGGACGAACACCTGGATCAACTTCGGCGGCGACAAGGCATGGCCCGCGCCGCAGGCCGACTGGGCCAAAGTCACCCCGCGCGCGTGGCCGCCGCCGGCCGCGTTTGACTCGATGCCCGCGGCCGGGCTCGATCTGGAGTCCTCGCCGGACGGCGCGACCGCGATCCTCCGATCCGCCGTGGATACCCATTACGGCATCCGCGTCGTGCGCCGCATCGCGCTCGAACCGGGGCAGCCCGCGATGACCATCGCGACCACGTTCGAGAAGGTGCTCGGCGAACCCGTGAAAGTCGCAGTCTGGGTCGTCACGCAGCTCAAGGATCCGCAAGCCGCGTTCCTTCCAATCCCAAAGGACTCGATCAACGCCACGGGCTACACGGTCGTTTCGAAGTCCGCGCCGCCGAGCCTGAGGATTGACCGCGGCTTGATCTCAGTGAAGCGCGACGCCACGACGTCGTTCAAGATCGGGAACGATGCCCAGTCATTGCTGTGGGTCGGCGACAAACAAGCGCTGCACATCGACACGCGCCGCGCCGCGCTTGGCGACTACGTGCATCAGGGCAACAGCGCGGAAATCTACACGAACCCCGACGCGCTGCCGTATGTGGAACTGGAGACGCTCGGCCCCGCGGTCACGGTGCGCGCCGGGGACTCGCTCACGCAAACGAACACCTACACGCTCACGCGCCGCACTTCCGCCACGCCCGATGCCGAGGCGCGGAAGATTCTTGGCCGGTGAGGTGGACGCGTCAGAGACCCGTCACCCGTCTCAACGCTTCTCCTTCGCAGGCGCGCGCCGTTCGTGAATCGAGCCGTCGGGATTCCAATCCACCTGCACGCGCCGGCCGTCGGCGAGCGGGACACTCACGCTGGCGAGTGCGCCGTTCGTGTGGGTGACAAATGAGGCGCCGTCCTTGAGCCGGCGAAAAGTCACCGACCCCTCCTTCTCGTGGCGGAACGCGTGCAGGAGCTCCCGCGTCGTGAGGTCGCGAACCTCGAGCTTGAAGAGATCGAACTTCGCCGAGTGAAACACATACCAGTATTCGCGCTGCTGCTCGGTGTCGCGGTGGCTCGTGGCGATGGCGCGGCTCCAGTTCCAGATGGTCACGTCCCGGTCCACAAGCCGCTCGATGGCCTCGGTGTGGACTTTGCGGGCGTCCTCGAGCAAGCCCGTGATCGCGGCGGCGTCCGGCAGCCGGCCGCGGTTCGCGGTGGCCGCCGGGCTGTCCGCGAGCTGCAGCAGCGCGGCGTGGCGCGTGGCAAAGAACTGCCGGAACTCCTCGACCTCCGGCCGCGGCATGGGCGTGCGCCACAATCCGTAGGCCAGCAGCAGCAGCCCGCCCACCACGATCAACAAGCACGCCGAGACGAACCACGACGCGCCGGTCTTGAGCATGCTGCCGGGATGCGAAGCCATGATGAAGCGGTCGTCAAAGCCCAGGGCGTCAGCGAGCCGCCGCGCGGACAGGCTCGTTCAAGCTGCCGCGCCGGTAGCCCTGCGGGTCCACCTCGACCTCCGCGTAGCCGAGCCCGCGCATCGCGGTGGTGACGCGCTCGCGCAACGCCGGTTCGACCAGTCGCGGCAGCTCCGCCACGCCGACCTCGATGCGCGCGAGCGCCGCGCCTGTCGCGCGTTCTGAACTTCTGATTTCGAGCTGGTGATGGCGGACCCGCACGTCGTGGAAGCCGAGGTCGCGCAACAGATTCTCCGCCGCCTCGATCATGCGCAGCTTCGCCGGCGTGACCGACTCGCCGTGGGGCACGCGCGAACTCAGGCAGGCCATCTGCGGCTTGTCCGCCGTCGGCAGTCCGAACCGCGCGGAGAGTTCGCGAATCTCCGCCTTCGTCAACCCGCACTCCTTGAGCGGCGCCCGGACCTGAAACTCCTGCGCGGCCTTCGAACCGGGGCGGAAGTCGCCGACATCGCTGGCGTTCTCGCCGTAGGCGATCACCGCGAAACCCTCCGCGCGCGCGAGCGGCGTGAGTTCCTCGAACAGCTCGCGCTTGCAGAAGTAACAGCGGTTTGACGGGTTGGCGGTGTAGCTCGCGTTGTCGAACTCCGCGGTGTGGACCACGCGCACGGGAAACGCGAACCTGCGCCCGAGTTCGAGCGCCTCGTCGAGTTCGCGCCGCGGCAGGCTCGGCGAATCCGCAATCACCGCGAGAGAGCGCTCGCCCAGCACGCCGCGCGCGACGAATGCGAGGAACACCGAGTCCACGCCGCCCGAATACGCCACGAGGCACGAGCCGAACGATCGCAGCGCGCCACGAAGGGATTCGAGCTTGTCCACGCCGCGCAAACTGCCACCGCGCCCCCTGCTTGTCGAGACGCTGAATCCTCAGCGCTCTTGGGTCAGAACGCGGAACACCCCGCCGAGATGGTCGGGGTGGGTGAGCGTGGCGAACCGGCTTGTCTGCTCTGTGGTCCATTCGCCGAAGTTCGCAGCCGGCCGCCGCGCGGCGTCGAGTGCGCGGGTGAGGAATCGGAATTGCGGCTCGAAGGCGAGCGTTCGCATCCCGGCTGATTCACCAGCGCGTTGAATCGCGCTGAAGTTCACGTGCGCGGTGAGGTCTTGTTCGCCGGGGTTCGCAAGCAGGTCGGAGTTGGCGTGGTGGTCACGATAGGCGCGCAGGGTGCCGTGCGGCCGTTCGGGTCGAAGCCAATCGTCGTCGGTGAGGCCATAATCAATCGCGAGGAGCCAGCCGCGGGCGAGTGAGAGGGCGGCATTGCGCCACCACGTTTCGGCGGCGGGACAGAGTTCGATGGTGTAGCCATCCGGCAGGACGGCTTGCAACTGCGGATTGCAGATTGCGGATTGCGGCTTGAGCAGAGGGGAGTCGGGGACGAGCGGCAGGCGGGTCCACTCGAAGGCGTCACCGCGCGACTCGACGGCCCACTCGAACCACGCGCGGTTCTTCGCGTCCCAGCCGAGCCGATGGACCGGGAAGGCATCGAGCAGTTCGTTGGAGAAGATGACGCCGGTGAACTGCGGATCGTGGATTGCGGATTGCGGATTGGCGGAGACTTCACCCCTCACCTCGTCCGTTTCCCCTTGTCCGACGAGGGGAGAGGGTGCCCGAAGGGCGGGTGAGGGGTGGCAGCCTGGTGCGGCCTCAAGCTGTGAAGCCGGACTTTTCGGAAGGGCTTCGAGCCAGCGGACGCGCGGCGCGAAGTTGCGGAGAGTTTCTTCCTGCCACGCGCGGCGGCGGGCGGAGGGTTCGATGATGAGGTATTCGATCCGCTCGAGGAGCGCGGGACGATGGCGTTGCAGCCAGCCGAGGATGTCGGCTGCGAGCTGGCCGTCGTGCGCGCCGGCTTCGACGAGGTGCAGTGTTTCGAGTCTGGGTTTTTGGGCTTCGAGTTCGGCGAGCCATTCGGAGCATTGGAACGCGAGCAGTCCGCCGAAGAGCGGGCCGACGCTGACGCTGGTGAAGAAGTCGCCGCGCCGCCCGATGGGGCGCGGGGCGCGTTCGTAGTAGCCGAACGCCGCGTGGTAAAGCGCGAGTTCCATGAAGCGCGCGGAGGACATCGGTCCGGACTGCGCGATCTCGCGACGGATGATTTCGGCGAGGGGATTCAACGGCTTGCAGTCGGGGAGGCTTCGGCTAGACTGGCCGCAACGAGCCGCCACCCCGAAGCGATATGGCCAAAATTGACGCCTTCTTCGACCTGATGTTCAAGGAGAAAGCCTCGGACCTGCATCTCTCGTCGGGCAACCCGCCCATCCTCCGGCTCAACGGCGAACTGGTGCGCGTGGATTACCCGCCGCTGGAGAGCGAACCGCTCAAGGCGATGCTCTACGAGATCGCGCCGGAGTATAAGGTGAAGGTCTTCGAGGAAACGGGCGACGTGGATTTCGGCTACGAGATTCCCGGGCTGTCGCGCTTCCGCGCGAATTTCTTCAACCAGAAGAACGGCGTGGCCGCGGTCTTCCGCCAGATCCCGAGCAAGGTGCTTTCGTTCGAGGATTTCGAGAAGTTCGACGCCCCGTTGCCCGCGGTGCTCCGGAAACTCGCGATGCTGCACAAGGGGCTCGTGGTGGTGACGGGGCCGACCGGCTCGGGCAAGTCCACGACGCTCGCCGCGATGATCGACTACGCGAACAAGAACCGGAAGGACCACATCATCACGGTGGAGGACCCGATCGAGTTCGTGCACGAGAGCAAGAGCTGCCTGGTGAACCACCGCGAGGTCGGCGTGCACACCAAGTCCTTCGCCTCGGCGCTGCGCGGCGCGTTGCGCGAGGATCCGGACATCATCCTCGTCGGCGAATTGCGCGACCTGGAGACGATCGATCTCGCGCTCACCGCGGCGAGCACGGGCCACCTTGTGTTCGGCACGCTGCACACGCCGAGCGCGGCCAAGACGGTGGACCGCATCATCGACGTCTTCCCCGCCGAGCAGCAAAACAAGATTCGCGCGACGCTCTCGGAGGCGCTGCGGGCGGTCGTGGCGCAAAACCTCTTCAAGCGGGTGGACAAGAAAGGCCGCGTGGCCGCGCTCGAAATCCTCGTCTTCACGACGGCCATCGCAAACCTTGTCCGCGAAAACAAGACGCACCAGATCCCCGGCATGATCCAGGTCGGCAAGAAACTCGGCAACCAGCCGCTCGACGACGCGATCATGGACCACCTGCGCATGAAGCGCATCGCGCCCGAGGAGGCGTTCGACAAGTCCCTCGACCGGAAGAAATTCTTCCCCTTCCTCACGAAAGAGATGCAGGACGAGATGCGCGCGAGCGGCGAGAACGAGATGTGATCCCGCGCCCGCGCGACCAACAAACCCGAACCCCATGCGCCGCCCCGAACTGGACCAGATTCTGAGCACGATGCTCGCGTCGCAAAAGGACGTGTCGGACCTGAACATCACGGCGGACAAGCCGTTGCAGGTCGAGTCCAACGGCCAGCTCATGCCGGTCGCGTTCCAACCTGACCTCGGAGCCCTCTCGCCGTTCCAGACCGAGCAGATCGCGTTCAACCTGCTTCAAGGCAACCGGCGGCTGACGGCGAATCTGATCCAGACCGGCTCGTGCGACACGTCTTACACGCTGCTCGGCAAGGCGCGTTTCCGCGTGAACATCTTCTCCCAGCGCGGCTGCTACTCGATCGTGCTGCGCAAGCTCACCACGAAAATCCCGACCGTGGACGAGCTCAAGCTGCCGGCGAGCATCCGCGAGATTGCGCGGGAGAAGAACGGGCTCGCGCTCGTCACGGGCGCGACCGGTTCCGGCAAGTCCACCACGCTCGCCGCCATTCTGAACGAGGTGAACGAGACCAAGTCCATCCACATCATCACGCTGGAGGACCCGGTCGAGTTCGTGCACCAGCAAAGGAAGGCGACGTTCAACCAGCGCGAGTTGGGAACGGATTTCGACAGCTTTTCAACCGGCCTGCGCGCGGCGCTCCGTCAGGCGCCGAAGATCATACTCGTCGGCGAAATGCGCGACCGGGAGACGGTGGAAATCGGGTTGAGCGCGGCCGAGACGGGCCACCTTGTCCTGAGCACGCTGCACACGAACGACGCGGGGCAGACCATCAACCGCATCCTCGGCATGTTCGAGCCCGAGGAGCAGCCGCAAATCCGCCTCCGCCTCGCGGACACGCTGCGCTGGATCGTGAGCCAGCGCCTCGCGCCAAAGATCAGCGGCGGACGCCACGCGCTCTTCGAGATCATGGGCAACAGCCTTCGCACGAAGGAAAGCGTCGCGCAGGGCGAGGCCGACGGCCGCACCTTCTACGAGATCATCGAGGCGACCACGACTTACGGATGGAAGACCTTCGACCACTCGGCGCTCGAAGCCTACGAGAACGGCCAGATTTCCGAGGAAAACGCCCTCCTCTACTGCTCGCGGCGCGGACCCGTCACGCGGGGCATTGACCTCATCAAGAAGAAGCGCGGCGAGATGACCACCGACGTCGCGCAGTTGAAGGTGAAGAAGGAAGGCCCGCCGGCGGGCAAACCCGACCCGGCCGCGGGCGGCGGACCGCTCGTGCTCAAGCTCAAGTGACCATGGCTGTTGACCTCGACTTTCTCGCCTCCGGCGACAAGCCGGCGCTGCTCGCGCTCTCGGACCACGAGTTGCTTTCGAACATGCAGAGCGTGCTCGCGTCGCTGGAATACAAGATGCACGTCGCCGCGGACCACGAGGAGTTCGACCGCCTCTTCAGCGGCGTGCAATACCCAATCGTCGTCATCGAGGATTTGTTTTGCGCCACCACCCGCGCCGAGAACCGCACGCTCACGATGCTCCAGCACATGCCGATGCAATTGCGCCGCCACGCCGTCGTGGTCCTGATCGGCGACAGCTACGAGACGATGAACACGATGCAAGCCTACCAGTTAAGCGTCCACGCGGTTGTCCATCGCGGCGACCTCCCCGGCTTCGGCCGCATCCTGCTCAAGACGCTCGCCGAGAACGACTTCTTCCTCTCCACCTACCGGGACATTCAAAATCGCCTTGCGATCGGCCAAAGCCTCTGACCCCGCACCGCCACCGGCGGAGCGCCGCACGAAGCCGAAACCCGAACCTCCGCCCGCACCATGAAGCCCGCGTCCCGCGCCCTGCCGGCCCTGCCGCAATCCCGGCCGCCGCTCGAGCGCATGATGCGCATCCACCAGGCCATCAGCGCCGGCGGATTTCCCAATGCCACCAAGCTCGCCGCCGAGATGGAAGTCTCCACCAAGACCATCGGGCGCGACATCGAGTTCATGCGCGACCGGCTGATGCTTCCGCTCGAATACGACAGCAGCCGCTGGGGCTACCACTACACGGAGGAAGTCGGCTCCTTTCCCACGCTGCAGATCACCGAGGGCGAACTGTTCGCGCTCCTCGTGGCGGAAAAGGCCCTGCAACAATACCGCGGCACCAACTTCGAGCGCCCGCTCAAGAGCGCCTTCGGCAAGATGGCCTCGTCGCTGCCGGACACCATCTCGCTGCACCTCGCGGACTGGGACGCCACGGTGTCCTTCCGCACGAGCGCGCAACCCGTGCTCAACCTCGAGGTCTTCGACGCCATCGCCAAGGCCGCGGCCAAGCACGAGCAGATCGAGATCACATATCGAAAGCCCGGCCGGCGCGACATCGAGAAGCGCGTCGTGGACCCGTGGCACCTCGCGAACATCAACGGCGAGTGGTATCTGTTCGCCTACGACCACCTGCGGAAAGCCCAGCGCACGTTCGTGCCCGCGCGGGTGAGGGAAGTCCGCGCCACCGGCAAGAAGTTCACCCGACCCGCCAAGTTCTCCGTCGCCAAGCTGCTCGAATCGAGCTTCGGCGTCCACTCGGCCGAGGGGGAGTTCGAGGTGGTATTGCGGTTCAACGCCGCCGTCGCAGACTACGTGCGCGAGAAACGGTGGCATCCCTCGCAGGAATTGCGCGAACTGAAAGACGGCTCGCTCGAACTGCGGCTCAAGCTCTCGAGCCTGGTCGAGATCGAGCGCTGGATTCTCGGCTGGGGCGGCGGTGTCGAAGTCGTGCAGCCGTCCGAGTTGCGCGAGCGCGTCCTCGCCGCAGCGCAGGGGATTGTGCGGAACTACGCGCAGTAGTTTCCGTCATCCTCGTCGTCGAACAGGCGACTCCGGTCGCGCTGCGACCGGATACGGACCGCAGCGCGGCCCGTCCCACCTTGGTGCAGGTGTCGAAGGATCGAGGACGAGGACGACGACGTGGTCGACCGAGTCCACCACGCATTTGCAATCCCCGCCTCCCGCGCTACACTGGCGCCATGGCTGAGCAAAGGAAGAAGGGAGCCCCGCCCGCCGCGGACAAGTCATCCGCCGAAAACCCCAAGGGGCTGCCGCCGCTGGAGGACCTTCTGCCGCGCGAGGACCTCGAAAAACTCTCCACGCTCCAGCTCGTGGACCTCATCGCCAGCAAGCTCCCGCCGCGCCACTCGTCGCTCATGGACCTCGTGTATCTGCGCGAACGCATCGCGGACGTGGAGGAGATGAACGATCAAGCCCGGCAGGCTTTGGAGAAGATGGACAAAGCCATCGAAGCGCTGCGTTTGCCCGCGTTTCGCGTCGGCACGTTTCTCGCCGCAGTCGAGCCGCAGATGGCGCAAGTCTGCCTCGGCGGGATGGACTACGTCTGCAAAGTGGACCTCGCTGTGCCGCTCTCGAGCCTGCAAGTCGGGCAGCGCGTGCTCTGCAACGAAGCCTTCGCCGTCGTCCGCCCGCTCGGCTTCGACCGCAACGGCCCCATCGTGCGCGTGGATGAGTTGCTCTCCGACGGCCGCATCCGCATCGGGCAGGAGGCGGGCATCACCAACTCCGTCATCCAACGCTCGGCGTTGCTCACGAAGGAGAAGCTCAAGCCCGGCATGGACGTGCGCCTCGACGTGAACCAGCGCGTCGCGCTCGAAGTCATCGGCGTCGGCAAGCGCATCGAACGCTCGCTCGAAACCGTCGCCGAGCTGCCGTGGTCGGCCATCGGCGGGCAGGACGAGGCGGTGCAGGCCATCCGCGAGACCATCGAGCTTCCCTTCCTGCACCGCGACCTGTTCAAGCGCTTCGACCACCATGTGCCGAAGGGCTTCCTGCTCCACGGCCCGCCCGGTTGCGGCAAGACGCTGCTCGGCAAGGCCACCGCCTACAACCTGCGCCAGCAGGTCAAGTCGCAGACCGGCGTGGATCATCCCGAGTTTTTCCTGCACGTGAAGGGGCCGGAGATCCTGAACATGTGGGTCGGCGAAAGCGAGCGGCAGGTCCGCGACCTCTTCGCGCAGTGCCGCGAGCGCGCGAAGGACGGCGCGCTGGCGTTCCTCTTCATTGACGAGGCCGAGAGCATCCTCGGCACGCGCCGCGCGGGCCGCTACCACAGCATCCTCAGCACCCTCGTGCCGATGTTCTGCACGGAGATGGACGGCATCGAAGTCCTGCAGAACGTCGTCGTCATCCTCGCCTCGAACCGCGCGGATCTGATTGACCCGGCCATCCTGCGGCCCGGCCGCATAGACAGGAAGATTCGCGTCAAGCGCCCCGACCGCCCCGGCGCCAAAGCCATCTACGAAATCTACCTGCGCGAATCGCTGCCGCTCGCCGAGCCGAAATCCGCGCTCGCCGAAGCCATCACCGAGGAGCACTTCGCGCACAGGCCGGAGAACGAATTCCTCGAAGTCATCTACCGCAGCGGGCGGCGCGACGTGCTGTATCGCGGCGACCTCGCGAGCGGCGCGATCATCGCCGCCGTCGTCGAACGCGCCAAGAGCCTCGCCATCAAGCGCAGCATCGAGACCAAGGCCGAGACGCACATCGCGCGCGAAGACCTCGTCACCGCGCTGCGCCGCGAGCACGAGGAGAACGACCTCTTCCCCGCCACCGACCTCACCGAGGACTGGCTCAAGCTGACGGACTTCGATCCCGAGAACGTAGTCAAGCTCGGCCCCGTTCGCCCGCGCAAGGTCGAGACGAGCGGGGTGGTGTGACGCCTGGTCTGCCGACGGTATCAGAAGGCGAAACAAATTGAATCTGCAGATGAGGACTGACAATGGCTATCGAACATTGCCCTGACTGCGATTTTGTCAGCGAAGCTTGGGGTGGAAACGGCAAGTGCAACGAATGTCACGGCACTGGAGTGGAGCAAGACTTCTTTGAGGCGCTTGCAGAGTCGTTGAGCAGTTCTATCCAAGCCTGCAAAAATGCGGAGGGTCGAAAGAGTGTCAGACCTGTTACGGGAAAGGTTATCTGCGAACCCGATGACTCGATTCGGATCTAAGCCTTGCGAGAGACAGTCGTAACAACTGACGCATACAGCAAGCCACAGTGTTTGAACGAGTCACTATCCTCTTCGGCATCGAGACCGAATACGGCATCGCGCGGGACGGCGCGGAGGAACTCGATGTCGTCGCCGAGTCCATCGCACTCGTGCGCAGCGCGGTCGAACCCGGCGTGCGGATGCGCTGGGACTACGCGACCGAGGACCCGCATGCGGACGCGCGCGGCTTCCACGTCGAGGCGCTGCGGCAGGACACGGACGAGGCGGGATACGTGGAGCAGGATGCCCACCGCGAACTGTCCTTCGCCGAGATCAAAAGCGACCTCGCGCTCGGCAACGGCGGGCGATTCTACAACGACCACGCGCATCCCGAATACTGCACGCCCGAGTGCAGCACGCTCGACGAAATCGCCGCGCACGACCGCGCGGGCGAGCGCATCGTGATGCAGTGCGCCGAGCGGCTCTCCGAACAGCGCGGCGCGACCGTCCGGATTTACAAGAACAACACGGACTTCCGCGGCCACAGCTACGGCTGCCACGAGAACTATCTCCTGCCGCGCTCGCTCGAATGGGACACGCTCGCCCAGGCGATGCAGGCTTTCCTCGTCACGCGGCAGGTCTTCGCCGGCGCGGGCAAGTTTGCCATCGAAGCCGAGGATCGCCTCCTCTCACCGCATTTCCAGATTTCGCAGCGGGGCGACTTCTTCAGCGAGCTGCAAAGCGTGGACACGATGCAGCGCCGCCCGCTGATCAACACGCGCGACGAGCCGCACGCGAACCCGCAGCACTGGCGGCGCTTCCACGTCATCCTCGGCGACGCGAACATGTCGCCCTTCGCCACGAGGCTGAAAGCGGGCGCGACCGCGCTCGTGCTCGAGGCGCTCGTGCGCGACCCGCGCCGCGCGTGGCCGCAGCTCTCGGACCCGCTGCGCGCGCTCACGGCGATTTCGCGCGACCCGGAGTTCAAGTGGGAGGTGAAGCTGGCCGGCCGGCGCCATTCGACCGCGCTCGCCGTGCAGCGCGAGTATCTCGCCGCAGTGAAGGCGCTTTGCGACCTGTCGTCCGCGGAAAGGCAATCGGTCATCGCGGATTGGGAAACCGTGCTGAACGACCTCGAAGCCGATTTCATGCGCTGCCGCGACCGGCTCGATTGGGTCGCGAAGCTCGCGCTCATCCGCGAATTCCAAGCCGCGCAGCGCGTCGCGGATGACGACCCGTGGGTGCAGGCGCTCGATCTCGAATACCACCGGCTCGACGCGGTCGAGGGGCTCTACTTCGGGCTCGAACAGGCCGGCGCGATGCGCGGCGTCCCCGACGAAGCGATCGTGCAACGCGCCGTGTTCGAGCCGCCGCTGACGACGCGCGCGTATGTGCGCGGCAAGTGCATCCAGAAATTTGCCGAGGCCGTCGAGAACGCGCAGTGGGACCACCTCACGCTCGCCGACGATCACGGATTGGTGAAGATTTCGCTGCTCGACCTCTTCGAGCCGGAGGACGTGCTGCGCTACCGTCAAGCCGTGGACGCGGCGCGCGCGCCGGATGATTTGCGTGGCGTGATCGGCCTTCGAAAGCTAGGTTCGCGCTAAGTTATGCCCGACCAATCCCAGAAGACGCGGCCGGTCGCGCCGGGCAACCCCGGTGGCGGCGGTGACGGCCCGAAGGAGCCGAAGGTGGACAAACCGAACGTGGAGGAACTCCTCAAGCGCATGCGCAAGGTGGACCCCGACCAGGCCAAACGCTACCGGCAGCGCACAGGCGAATGAGCGCGCAAACTCCGATCGCCGGCGATTTCGTCTCCCTGCTCGCGAGCCACAATCTCGCGCCGGTTCGCGCCGACGCATCGAACGCGGCTCCTGCGCAGACGCAGGCCACGACGGTCTTTGCGTTTCACTTCGCCGGGGGCGTCCTGATGGCTGGCGACCGGCGCGCCACCGCGGGCAACGTCATCGTCACCGACCGGGTGGACAAGGTTCTCGAACTCGACGCCACGTCGTTGCTCGCCATTGCGGGCGTGCCTGCAACCGCGTTCGAAATGGCGCGCGTGCTGCAAACGTCGTTCGAGTATTACCGGCGCAGCCAGCTCCAATCGCTCAGCCTTCCCGCGAAGGTCCGCGCGCTCGCGCGGTTGCTCCGTGACAATCTACCCATGACGATGCAGGGCGTCGGCGTGGTCGTGCCGCTTTTCGCCGGCGTGGACGCGCACGCGACGCCTCCCAAACCGCAGATTTACTTTTACGACCCGCTCGGCGCGCAGTTTCAGGCGGTCGGCCACGCGGCCAGCGGCTCGGGTTCGGGGACCATCCGGAGCGTGCTGAGTTTTCAGGAGCGTTACGGCCGGCCGGGTCCGTCGCAGATGAATCTCGAAGAAGCGGTGCGATTCGCGTTGCGGCTGCTGATGACGGCGTCCGAGCTCGACGCGGCGACGGGCGGCGTGAATCCCGGCGCGGAGACGTTCGCGACGATCAAGGTCCTGCGCGCGTCCGGGGTCGAAACCGTGAGCGACGAACAACAAGCGGAGTGGCTGAGGCAATGACCGAGGAACCCTATCGCTGGCTCGAAGCCGTCGCGAACCGGCGCGAATACGTCCGCGAACAGCTCAAGGGCGGCTCGCCCGTGTTCGCCGCGAGCCTCGCGGACGGCATCCTGCTGCTCGGCGTCGGCACCGGGCGTTCGAAGGTGTTCGAGCTGTTTGACCGTCACGCGCTCGCGGGGCTCGGCCATCCCGCGGACATCGAGAGAGTCCGGCAGGCCGCGATTGATGCCGCGCATCTCGAAGCTTTCACGCGAGCGCCGGAGGACGTGAGCATGCGGCGGCTTGTGAGCTTCGGATTGAGCCCGCAACTCAAGACGAACTTCGAGCAGATTTACGCGGCGCCGTCTCTTGTCGAACTGGTGCTGGCCGAACTCGGCGCCGCGCCCGCGGAGGATTCGTTCTACCGGCTGCATTTCGACGGGGCTTTCACCATCGAACATGGCGGCGTGCACGTGGCTGCGAGCACCGCCGAAGCCGAGTCCGCCGCGCAGAAGTGGCTCTCGGACGCGCTCGCGGGCAAGTCCGACCGCGCGGCGGTGGTGGACACGCTCCTGCAGGCGTGGTGGTGCGTGACGGCCGGGCACACGTTCGATGGGGGGCTGCCAGCCGAGTCCGAGCGGCGGGACGGCGTGCGTGCAGGGATGAAGGGAAAAGTCCTCGAAGCGGGCTGGCTCGCGCGGTCGGGCACCCGCGCAACCCGATACACGAGTCTCACCGCGCAGGACGTTGGCCTGGCGTGACGCGCATTGGCGGTTTGGCTTCGCCCGATTCAACCGTCGTCCACTCCGGCCAAATAGAACTTGCGCGAGCCGGAGGCAGTGGGCACTTTCTCCGCGCCGTTGCGGATATGGCGGAATTGGCAGACGCGCTACTTTGAGGTGGTAGTGCCGTAAGGCGTGCAGGTTCAAGTCCTGCTATCCGCACCCGCTTCCGCTTTCGACCGCCCCGAGGATTTCTCAACCCACCTGTCGAACGCAATTCTCGCTGCCGAAAGGATTCGGCGCGCGTTGCGGGCAGTCCGGGTCATCCACCCACTGGCCGTCCACGAGGAAGCGGTATTCGTGCTGGCCGGGACCGAGCTCGAGCGTCGTTTTCCAGACGCCGTTCTTCTGGCGCTTCAGCGGCACCGGGCTTTGCTCCCAGTTGGTGAACGAGCCGGCCACGGCGACGCTTTGCGCGGCGGGGGCGCTGATGGCGAAGGGCTGCTTGCGTCGGGCTTGTTTGGCAGACATGGCAGGGTCGGGGTGAGGGTTGGATTGCTGCAAGGCCAGCCACCTGGTGCTGACGGGAGCGACCATGGAACAACCGGCCCCCCGTAGCAACCCGCGAGGCGGCCCGGTCAGAACTTCAACCGGAACGCCAGCGCGCCGGCGAGGTCGTTCGTTGACGGTTCAGAGGCCGCAGCCGCCAGCGCACCGATGCCGCATGCGAGCGCAACCATGGTCGCCAGCCGCTCGGCGACGGCTTGGGGAACCCACCGGTTCGGCAATGCCGCGCTGCGTCCTCTCGCGGCCCATTCCGGAGTTCGATTCGTTTTCATGGGGGCTGTTCTTTGTTCGGTTCCCGTGTTTCAAAACCTCCCGTCGCGCGCCTCGAAGTGCGTGGGCTTGCCGAGCGTCGGCCGGCCGCGCAGCGTCCAGTCGGAGACCCACTCCAAGATTTGTGAGACCGGGACGCGCGGCGCGCCGATCAGTGCGTGCAACTTCGCCGGGTTGTTCAGCAGCGCCGTCGCGGATTCGGTTCCCGTGAACTTCACGGTCGTATTCATGAGTGATGCGAGCGTGGCGCAGGTCTCGCGAACGCTCAAGGTCGCCAGGCCGGTCATGTTCAACACGCGCGCGGGCGTGTCGGCGAGCGCGAAGGCTTGCAGCGTCATCGCATTCGCATCGCCCTGCCAGATGCAGTTGAAGTGGCCCATCGCGAGGTCCACGCGCTCGCCGTCGCGGATCTTGCGCGCGAGGTCCGCGAGCACGCCGTAGCGCAACTCGACCGCGTAGTTGAGCCGCAACAGCACCACGGGGATTCCCAGCGTCCGGCTGAAGTGCTCGAACATCCGCTCGCGACCGAGGCAGCTCGTCGCGTATTCGCCCACGGGCGCGGGCGCATCTGACTCGACCGACCCGCCCCGCGGGACCGGGCTCAGGCCGTAAACATTTCCCGTCGAGAACGCCACGATGCGGCTGTTCCGGAACTTCCTGCACACGATGGCCGGCAGGTGGACGTTCATCGCCCACGTGAGCGGCTCGTTGCCGGTCGCGCCGAACTTCATCCCGGCCATCGATATCACGTTCGGCACGTCGGGCAGCGCGGCGACGGCGGCTTCATCGAGCAAGTCGCACCGGATCGTCTCGATGCCGTGCGCGCGGAGTGCGGCTTCGTCCGCGGGACTTGTGAAGCGCGAGACGCCGATGATGCGACGCGTCGCGCCGGCAGAGTCGCAGGCGCGCCTCGCCATGCGCGCAAGGGTCGGGCCCATCTTGCCCGCGACGCCGAGCAGGATGAGGTCGCCGTCGAGCGCGCGCATCGCCTCGATGGCGCCGGGCGTGGGCTCGCTGAGCAAATCCTCCAATGGCGCGACGGTCGTGATGCGGGCGGGGAGCGGGCGCAGGCCGGGACGACGTTTCGCTTGAGGCGCGGACTTTTTCATTTCCAACGTGCGGGGCTTGGCTACGCTCCATCCTGCAAAGCCCGAACCGCATTGTCCATGAAAAGCCCGCTTCCACTCCGCGTTGCAATCCTCACAACCGCCGCTGCTGCTGCCGTCGTCTTCACCGCGGCTCTGCCCGCCGGGGGTGGTGCGGATGAACCGGGTTTCGTCCCCATGTTCAACGGCCGCGACCTCTCAGGCTGGGTGCCCGTGAACGTCGCGCCCGAGACTTTCACCGTGAAGAACGGGCTCATCCACTGCACCGGCATCCCCACCGGCACCATGCGCACCGAGCGGATGTATGAGAACTTCATCATCGAGCTCGAATGGCGCCACATGAAGCCCGGCGGCAATTCCGGCCTCTTCCTCTGGGGCGACCCCATCTCCGCCGCGGGCACGCCCTTCTCGCGCGGCATCGAGGTGCAAATCCTCGACACCGGTTACGGCGAGGGCAATGCCGCCCGCAACGTCTCCTTCACCACTCACGGCGACATCTTTCCCATTCACGGCGCGAAGATGACCCCGCTCGGCCGCGTGTCCAAGGGCGGCCGCGCCTTCCCCACCGAGGACCGCACCAAGCCTTCGCCCGAGTGGAACCACTACCGCGTCGTCGCCACCAACGGCACCGTGAGTCTCTCGGTCAACGGCAAGGAAGTCAGCACCAGCCGCGACTGCATCCCGCGCAAGGGTTACCTCTGCCTTGAGAGCGAGGGCAGCGAGATTCACTTCCGCAACGTCCGCATCAAGGAACTGCCCGCCTCCAACGCCACTCCCGAGCAAACCGCGCGCGCCTACGACGGCTTCGTTTCGCTCTACACCGGCGTGGACCTGCGCAACTTCAAGGCCGACCCCGGCCACGCCGGCCACTGGACGCCTCGCGACTGGACCCTCAACTACGACGGCAAAAGCGAGGCCGCCGACAAAAACCTGTGGAGCGAGAAACCGCTGAGAGACTTCGCCCTCGTGGTGGACTGGCGGCCCTCCAAGCCGCTGACGGGCGTGCCGCTGCCGGTGATCCTGCCGGGCGGCGACGACGCGCTCGACGCCGACAAACTGCGCGCCGCGCTCGGGCCCCGGCTCGACGCGCGGAAGTCCGGCCAGTGGCACCGGTTTCAGATCACCCGCAAGGGGAGCGCGCTCTCGGTGACGCTCGACGGCCAGGCTCTTGTCGAAAACCTGCCCGTCAAGTCCGCGCCGTCCGGACCCTTCGCCCTCCGGCACGACGGAGCCGCCGCCCAATTCGCGAGCGTGTTCGTGAAGGAATTGAAGTAGCGGAGCCAGCGCCCCGCGACCGGGAGGGCTGACTGCTCAGGCCGAACCGGCGGAGGAAGGTGATGCGGACGCGAGGATTGTGCCTGGAACGACGGAGTGGCCTGTGAGGAATTCCTGCGCGTTCATCCGGCGGCTGCCTTCGCGTTGCACGGAGAGAAGCCGGAGCGCCCCTTGGCCGCACGCGATCAAGATGCCGGTCTTGTCGGCCGAAAGCACCGTGCCGGGCGCGGCGACGGCAGGCGGCGGTGCGTCGTCGTCGCGGGCCTGCCAGATTTTCAGGAGGCGCGGCTTGCCGTCCGCGGGAAGGAACGTGAACGCCGAGGGCCACGGGGTGAAAGCGCGGACCTGATTCCACAGCGCACGCGAGGGCTGCGTCCAGTCGAGGCGGCCGTCGGCCTTGGAAATCTTGCGCGCGTGGGTGACGCCACCGGCCGGTTGCGGTCGCGGCGCAAGGTCGCCGGCGACGTAGCGCGGGATGGTTTGCACGGCGAGTTCCGCGCCCAGCGCGGCGAGGCGGTCGTGGAGGGTTTGCGCGTTGTCCTCGGGAGCGATCGGCGTGGTGCGCGTGGCGAGGATGGGGCCGGTGTCGAGGCCGGCATCCATTTTCATCAAGGTCACTCCGGTTTCGGTGTCACCCGCGAGCAGGGCCCACTGGATGGGCGCGGCGCCGCGCCAGCGCGGGAGGAGCGAGGTGTGGATGTTCAGGCAGCCGTGCCGCGGGATGTCGAGCAAGGCTCGCGGAAGAAGTTGACCATAGGCGAAGACCACAATGAGGTCGGGGGCGAGTTCCCGGAGTTGCGCGAGGAAGGACGCATCGCGGGCGCGCGCGGGCTGGAGCACGGGCAGGCCGAGGGCGACGGCGGCGGCTTTGACGGGTGTCTGCTGGAGCTGGAGGTCGCGGCCGCGGGGCTTGTCGGGCTGGGAGACGGCGGCAAGGAGATGGAAGGCGGGGTCGCGCGCGAACGCCTCAAGCGCGGGCCGGGCGATGTCGGCCGTGCCCATGAAAAGAATGCGATGTGCCGAAGTGGATGGTGGATGGTGGATGGTGGACACAGACGCAGTTGGTTCAACTGACGCGCGGGAATTGGCCGCGAAGGAACACCGAGAAAGCAAAGAGTGGCTGGCCTCATTGGAGCCACGACACAACGGCCCGACTCATGTCCGGTCAGCCCGATTTCCCGTCCCCGACTTTGCCTTCACTTGCGGCTGCTCCGACCCGCGCTCAGCACTTCGTCACGTAATTGAGGATGTCGCCGAGCACTTCGACGGGGCGTTGGGTGGCGTCCACGGTGTGGACGAGGTCCTCGCCGTAATAGTCGAGCACGGGCTTGGTCTCCTGGCGATAGACATCCAGGCGGTGCTTGATGACGTCGAGGTTGGCGTCGTCGAGGCGGTTCTCGCGGAGCGCGCGGCGCTGGAGCCGCTCGATCATCCGATTGGTGTCGGGGCAGGAGAGGTAGAGGATGGCGCGGACGTCGAGGGTGTCCTTGAGCAACTCAGCCTGCGCGACAGTGCGCGGGATGCCGTCGAGCACGAGCACGTCGCGCTCGGGGTTGAACCGTCCGGCGACCGTGCTGGCCTCGATGTTCTGCCGCCAGAGTTTGACGGTGTATTCGTCGGGGACAAGTTCGCCGCGGCTGGAATACTCGACGAACTTGCGGCCGAGTTCGTTGTCCACGGTGAGATTTCGGAAAACGTCTCCGCAGGCGCAGTGGAAGAAGCCGGGGACGCTGCCGAGGATTTTCCCCTGTGTGCCCTTGCCGGCGCCGGGCGCCCCGAAGAGGAGGACGGTCCGGTAACGCATCAGTCGGTGGCCTCGCGGTGGCGGATCTGGATTTCCTGAATGTCGTTGAACGGAAAACTTTCGTCGCACGAGGCGCCGTTCTCGGCCTCGATCTTCACGGTCATGTCCGCCTGCGTGGCCTTCACAACGTGCTGCGTGATGAACTGCCCGCGGACCGTGTTGAAGACCAGGAAGAGGTCCTGCTCCTTCTCGCCGAGGACCATCTTGAAGAAGGGCGCGAACTTGGACTCGATGTATCGGCGGTTGAAGGAGACTTCGCCGCGGCGAAAATACTGCGTCTTGGGAACGGGCGCAGCCTGCGGCGCGATGGTGGGCACGTCGGCCAGCGGTCCGCTCGCGGACGCGCCGTGCGCGGCGACACCGGGGCCCTTGTGCATCTGCCTTGGACCGGGCGCCTTGATTTCCTCCTCCTCGGCGGCGACGGGTGGCGGGGCTTCCGTGACCCTCTTGATCTCGGGCATGCAGAGGAATGTGATGGGCCCAAAGAGCGGCGCGGCCGCGCAAACGCCGATGACAAGCTTGATGGGACGGCGCCGGTAGATGGCGACTTCGTAGCCGGCGTAGAGATTTGCAGCGTAGAGAATGAACAGCGTAAACCAGCCAATCGCCGAGGTGAAGATGCTGCCGATGAATCCGGGCCGTGGCTTGTAGCGCTGGGGCTTCTCGACGGGCACGAGCTTCATCGCCGGACGCGCGCGCTTCTGCACCGTGGGCATGAGCGAGGTGTCGAGGTCCTGCTCGGGTTCCTCGATGAGAATCTCGACGTATTGCTTGAGCTTGGCGTTCTTCGCGAATTCCTTGAGTGCTTCCTGGGTGAAGTTGGTCCACGCCGTGCGGGGCGCGTTGGTGCTGGCGTCGGGGTCGCGGATGATGACGCTGACGTTGTTCGCGCCGGTCGGGTCGCCCTTGTAGGACTTCCCGTTCAACAGCTTGTAATCGGCGGACGTTGCCCGCAGCACGACCACGGCGCAGAGACAACTCAACACCGCGATTCCGATGGACCGGTTCATGGCGCGTGTTGTTATCAGAAGGACAGGGGCAGCGAAAGCACTTTTCAGCCGGGCGCGACGATTCCTAGCCGGTGCCGCCGAGGCGCGCGAGCAGGCCGGCAACCGTCCACGCGCCGCCGCGCGCCGAAAGTTCATCGGCCGCGCGTCCGTGCTGGAACACCGCGTATCGCATCGCCATCGACGCATCGGCTCCGGGCTGGGCGAGCAGGCCGCCGAGGTATCCCGCGAGCACGTCGCCGGTGCCGCCCTGCGCGAGGCCGGGATTGCCGGTCGGATTCACTATCACCGGCCCGAAGGCGGCACCGCACAACGTCTGGTGCCCCTTCAACACGACGTGACAGCCGCCGAGGCGGCGAGAGAGTTCGCGCACGGCGGCGGGCCGGTCGGATTGCACGCGCGGAACGGATTGCCCGAGCAGACGCGCCGCTTCGCCGGGGTGCGGCGTGATGACGCGCGTCGAGCCGGAGGGAATCCGTTCCGCGGGCAGCCAGTCGAGCGCGCTGGCGTCGGCGACGACCGGCAGATTTGCTTCGCGCCATAGCCGTGTCATGGCCTCGCGCAACCCCGGTGGCACGTCGTCGCCGGCAAGCCCGGGGCCGAACACCACGGCGGAGCACGAGGCGGGCAGCGCCGCGCCCGCCTTCCACGGCCGGACCATTGCTTGCGAAATCTGCGAAGCAACCGGGATGAAAGCCGCGTCCGTCGTCAGCACCGTGACGAGTCCCGGCATCGCGCGAAGCGCACCCGAAGCCGCGAGCACCGCCGCGCCATGAAAGCCGAGGCTGCCCGCCACAATCACGACGTGGCCGAAGGTCCCTTTGTGTCCCGAGACGCAACGTCCCGGCGGGAAACCGCCGAAATCCGTGGCGAGCGTCCAGTTCACGTCCGCTTCGAGAAACGGACACGGCGCAAGGCCGATGTCATGGGCGAGTTCCAGCCGGCCGATCAGCGGGACCGCGTCCGTGCGAAGGAGGCCGCGCTTCACGGCGCCAAACGTGACCGTGACGGTGGCGCGCAACACGTCGCCGCGCGCCTCGCCCGTGTCCGCGTCCAACCCGCTCGGCACGTCCACCGCGAGCACCGGACATCCGCGTGAGTTGATTGTGCGATGAAGTCCGTTCCACGCGGCATCGAGCGGGCGGTTCAACCCGATTCCCAAAAGCCCGTCCACCACAAGCGCCGCGGGCGCGATCCGGACCTCGGCAGCCGCCGCGACCGGGTCGGTCACGTTCACGAGCCGCACGGCCCTCTCGGCAAGACCCTCCGCGGCAAAGCGCGCGTCGTCGCCGTTGTGACCGCGCCCCGCGAGCACGAGCACCGACTCGCCGGGTCGGGTGAGCTGGCAGACGCGCGCGGCGACCGCAGCGCCCGCGCGACGCATCACGGACTCCTGCGAGACGCCGAGCGACCATGTCGCGGTTTCCCACTCGCGCATCTGCGCGACGCTCAGCACCGGCAACGGCATGGCGTCAGGTTACGTGGGGCGGACGGGGCATGGAAGCCGGCAATTCCCGCGATCGGACGTCGAATTGGTGCTTGCGCCACGTCTCACGGCGCTGATAACGTCCGCGCTCCTAAAACGAGATGTGATCGAAAGTTATGGCAAAAATCTGCTACTTCACTGGCAAACGCCCGGTCAGGGGCAACCACATCTGGCGCAGCGGCAAGGCGAAGAAGTCCGGCGGCATCGGCACGCACATCACCGCGATCACCAAGCGGCGATTCTATCCCAATCTTAAGCGCGTCCGGGCCCTCGTAAACGGGCGCGTGATGAGAATCCGGGTCGCGACGAGCGCCATCAAAAAAGGCCTGGTCATCAAGCCGTTCAAGCGCACTTGGAAAAAGCCCGAGGCGCCCAGGCCCGCGTAGCCGCGGCACCCGGTCATCCAGGAAGGTCACCGGCCCTTCATCCGGGACATTCGAGCCCGTTTCATTTCCAAGTCCGCCTCGCGCTGCTTGAGGTCCTCGCGCTTGTCGAACTCCAGCTTTCCCTTTCCGACGCCGAGCCGGACCTTCACCTTGCCCTCCTTCCAATAGAGTGCGAGCGGCACGAGCGCATTGCCCTTCACCCGCGTGAGTTCGGCGAGCTTGCGGATTTCCTGCCGGCGCAACAGCAGTTTGCGTGGTGCCTTCGGCGCGTGGTTGAGCAGGTTGCCGTGGGAATACTCCTCGATGTGCGCGTTGAACAGCCAGACTTCGTCCGCGTCCACCCGCGCAAAGGCATCCCCAATCTGGCCGCGACCCGCGCGCAGCGACTTGACCTCCGTGCCCCGCAACACGAGGCCCGCCTCGTAAGTGTCCAGGATGTGAAAGTCGCGCCGCGCCTTCGGGTTGGTCACGATGTCGGCCATAAAAAAGCAGCCAGTCCCGATGCTTCGGGACTGGCCTGTGGACGGCGCTGAAAAACCACTCAGTGTTTCTTGCGCTTCTTGGCGGGCGCCGCGGCGGCCGGCGCCGGCTCGATCATCTCGAAAGCCATCTTCTCCTCGAGCAGCTCAATCAAGGCGATGTCCGCCAGGCCAAGGCCCGCAGTCTCGGCCATCAGCGGACGGCTGCCCGAGTTGAGCTGCCGCACGCGGCGGGAGATGTAATTGATCAGGATGTTGGGGTTGCCGACCTTGTCGAGGGCTCGTTTTGCCAGTTCGCTGTTCATGTTCGGGTTCGCTTCTCCGCCGAAGGAACGGTGAGAATATCGGGGTTCAGCATGGACGCAACTGGAAAAAACCGGAAACAACGGCCGGCCGCGCCGCGCTCCGGATTCACTCCGCCGCATCCTTCACGCCGAGCTTCTTCAAGGCCGCCGCCGCGTCACGCCTGGCTTCCTCGTCGTCCTTGTCGAGCGGTTCGAGCTTCAAAGCGGTTCGCAATGCTTCGATCGCCTCAGGCTTCTTCTTCAACGCCAGCAGCGCCCCAGCAAGGTGCAAGCGGTGGAGGATGCGCTTCGGCGCCAGTTCCACGGCGCGATGGAATCCGGCGCGCGCGTCCTCGAAGCTCGCCTTCGGCAACCCGCCGTAGACGGCCGCCGCGAGGGTGCGCGTGACGAAGTTCATGTTTGCCGACTCGAAGTGCCAGCGACCGAGCATGTGATGCGCGAGGTCGAGCGTCGGGTCGAGCGCGATGGCCCGCTCCGTTTCCTCCTTGAGCGCACGGGAGTAGTTCACCTTGGTCTGGTTGTCCACGTGCGGGAAATTCTTCGCGTAGCAGATGGACAGTGACAGGCGGGCCTTCGCGTGTTTCGGACCGGCCTCGACCGCCCGGCGCGCGGTGGCGAGGCACTTCGCCGCGAGCGCCTTCGCCTCGGGCTTCGACTTCGCCGCGAAGATCAGGTCGGAATGTTGCTTCGAGAGCCGGTAGAGCACCTCGGGATTGTTCGGAAACTTCGCGTCGGCGTCCTCGAGCGCCTGCGCCGCCGCGGTCGTGTCGCGGGCGCGGTCGAGCTCATCGGCGCGCTTGAGATAATCGTCGAGAGTCGGCGTGTCACAGATGCCACCGGGGCCGGATGCAGCCACCGCAAAATGCCCAGCGATGAGCAGTGCGGCCCAAGCGATTGAACGACGGGGTTTCATGAGAACAAATCCATCTGCGGCGAGGGCGCGATGGACTTGAGCCTCGCGCGGTCCTGCTCGCGGCGCGATGGGCGGACGTCCCCCTCGGGCGTGAGTTCGCTCTCCTCGAGGTTGCCGAGAATCACCTTCGCGCGCTCGATCACCTCGCGCGGCACGCCCGCGAGCCGCGCGACCTGGATGCCGTAGCTCTTGTCCGTGCCGCCCGCGACGATCTTGCGCAAGAAAACGATGGAGTCGCGCCACTCGCGAACGGCCACGTTGAAGTTCCGCACGCGACCGAGCTTTCCCGCGAGCTCGGTCAACTCGTGATAGTGCGTGGCGAAGAGGGACTTCGCGCCAACGGCGTTGTGCAGGTGCTCGACGATGCTCCACGCGAGCGAGAGCCCGTCGAACGTGCTCGTGCCGCGTCCGATCTCGTCGAGGATGATGAGGCTGCGCGGCGTGGCGTTGTTGAGGATGTTCGCCGTCTCGCTCATCTCCACCATGAACGTGCTCTGCCCGCGCGCGAGATCGTCGCTCGCGCCGATGCGCGTGAAGATGCGGTCCACGAGGTCCACACGCGCCGACGCCGCAGGGATGAAGCTGCCCGTGTGCGCGAGCAACGCGAGCAACGCCACCTGCCGGATGTAGGTGCTTTTGCCCGCCATGTTCGGCCCGGTGATCAACGCGATCTGGGGCGATTCCGTGGCAGCCGACGTCAGTCGGCTCTGGCTCTCATTCGCTTCGACCGGGGCGGACTGACGTCCGCTGCTCCCCAGCAAGGTGTCATTCGGCACGAAGCGTTCCTCCACGAGCGCCTGGTCGAGCACGGGATGCCGGCCGTCGCGGATCACGATGCGGCCCTCGTCGCCGACTTCGGGCCGGCAGTAGTTGAAGTGGCGCGCGGATTCGGCGAAGCCCGCGAGCGCATCGAGTTGCGCGAGCGCGCCCGCGGTCTGCTGGATGGCGCGCAGGCAGCCGAGCACCTGCTCGCGCACTTTCAGGAAGAGGTCGTATTCGAGCTTCGTCGCGCGCTCCTCGGCGCCGAGGATGCGCGACTCCATTTCCTTGAGCGCCGGCGTGAAGAACCGCTCGCCGTTCGCGACGGTCTGCTTGCGCACGTAATCAGCCGGCACCTTGTCGAGGTTCGACTTCGTCACCTCGATGTAGTAGCCGAAGACGGAATTGAATCGGACCTTCAGCGACGCAATGCCGGTGCGTGTGATCTCGTCCTGCTGCAGTTTCGCGATCCAATCCTTGCCGCCGCGCATCGCAGTGCGAAGTTCGTCGAGCGCGGCGTCGAAGCCGTCGCGGATGATGCCGCCTTCCTTCAACGCCAGCGGCGCATCCTCCATGATGGCCCGGCCGATCAGCTCGACGAGGGCGGGCATCTCCGTCACTTGCGAGGCGAGCCCGGCGACCGGGCTGGGCGGACGCGGTTCCGCCTGCGCCCCCCCCTCTTCGATCACGGCCGGCGTGGAACCCGGCCCTCCCACGCTGGCGAGCGTCTCCCGCAATCCCGGCAACTGCTCCAGCGCCATGCGCAGCGCGATCAGGTCGCGCGCGTTGCCGGTGCCCACCGAGAGCCGGCTGATCGTCCGCTCGAGGTCGCGCACGGCGGCGAGCTTCGCGCGGAATGCGTCGAGCGCCGCGGTGTGGTCGAGCCATGATTGCACGGCGTCCTGCCGGCGGTGGATGGGCTCGACGGCGGCGAGCGGTTGCGTGAGCCAGTCGCGCAGGCGGCGCGCGCCCATCGGCGTGACCGTCCGGTTGAGCGCGCCGAAGAGCGACGTGTTCCGCGGCGCGTCGCGATGCAGCGGCTCGAGGATTTCCAGATTGCGCAGCGTCGTGGCGTCGAGCACGAGGAAGTCACGGCACTGGTAAAACGACAGCCGCGTGAGGTGCTTCACGTCGCGCCGCAACTGCTGCGTGAGATAATGCAGCACCGCGCCCGCCGCGCCCGTGGCGGCAACGCGGTCCTTGAGGCCGAAGCCGTCGAGGGACGCGACCTTGAAGTGCTCACGCACCGTGAACACGGCCGTTTCCGGCGCGAAGGTCCAGTCGTCGTGCCCGACGAGGATGCGCGACGCGTGCTGCAACAGCGCGCGCAGCGATGCCGCCTCGCCGGGATGGATCACTTCCGTGGGCCGGAGCCGTTCGAGTTCCGTGAGCAGCTCCGCCTCGCTGCCGAGTTCGGTCGTCTTGAAGTCGCCGGTCGTGAGATCCACGCACGCGATGCCAAACATCGAGCCGACGGCGTGCACGGCGGCGAGGAAGTTGTTGCGCTCGGCCGTGAGCATCCGTTCATCGAAGTGCGTGCCGGGCGAGAGGATTTGCGTCACATCGCGCTTGACGAGCTTGCCGGGCTTGGCGTCCTCGAGCTGATCACAGATGGCGACCTTGCGGCCGGCGCGCAGGAGGCGCGCGATGTAGCCGTTGGCGGCGTGATGCGGCAGGCCGCACATCGGGATGGCCTGCCGGCGCGTGAGCGCGAGGTTGAGGATGCGCGCCCCTTCGACCGCGTCGTCGAAGAACATCTCGTAGAAGTCGCCAAGCCGGAACAGGAGCAGCGCGTCCTTGGGCAGCTCGGCCTTGATGCGGCGATACTGCGCCATCATGGGCGTAAGCTGGGCGTCGGCGGACATCGCGGGAGTTCTTAACGCAAAGCCGCGGAGCCGCAAAGGCACAAAGGTGCGGCGTCGAACCGTGAACTTTGAACTTTGAACCGGGAACCCGAGGAGCGAAGCTCACGCGCATGGCCACGCTGGTGTTCGACATTGAGACTTCACGACAGCCGCTGGAAAACTTTGACGAGGCGCAACGCGAGTATCTCTTCCGCGACGCCGAGAAGCTGCCCGAAGCCGAGCGCGCGGCCCGGCGCGAGGAGATCGAGCGGCAGTTCAATCTCTGGCCGCTCACCGCGCAGGTCGTCTGCATCGCGATGCTCAACGCCGAATCGCAGCGCGGGCAGGTGTTGTTCCTCGCCGAGGATTTCGAGGAGGACGCCGGGGCGGGCCCGGTGGAGTTCATGCCCTGCGCGGACGAGGCCGAGCTGCTGACCGCGTTCTGGGACGCCGCGAAACACTACCAGCACATTGTGACCTTCAACGGCCGCGGGTTTGATGTGCCGTTCCTCTACCTGCGCTCCGCCGTGCTCAACGTGCCGATTTCGAGGCGCGACTGGCTCGGCTACCGCTTCGCCACGGAACCGCACTGCGACCTCGCCGACCAGTTCACGTTCTACGGCGTGAGCGGACGCGACGGCGCGGCGCGGAAGTTCAACCTGGATTTCTATTGCAAGGCCTTCGGCATCGAGTCGCCCAAGAGCCACGGCGTGACGGGCATGGATGTGACGAACCTGCTGCGCGAGGGAAAGTTCAAGCAAATCGCCGACTACTGCCTGCGCGACGTGCAAGCCACCGTGCTGCTGCACAAGTTCTGGAAAGAACGCCTCGCGGGAGTGAAGTGACCGCGCCCGGGGCCGCCTCCGGGTTTGCTTTCGGGCACACGAACGCTGACTCTCCCTCGCATGAATCCACTTCCGCCCCTGCCGTGCGCCGCGCTGGCCGTGCTTTGGGGTTGGTCTGTCGCCTTCGCCGCCGAGGAACCGCTTTGGACCGCCAAGCCCCTCACCAAGCCCGGCGAGTTCACGCCCGGCATCGAGGGGCCGGCGTGCGACCGCGAGGGGAACATCTACGCGGTGAACTTCGCGAAGCAGCAGACCATCGGCCGCACCACGCCGGACGGGAAGTCCGAGGTCTTCATCACGCTGCCGGGCAAGAGCACGGGCAACGGCATCGTGTTCGACCGCGCGGGCATCATGTTCGTCGCGGATTACGTCGGGCACAACGTGCTGCAAATTGACCCGGTCACGAAGACCCTCAGCGTGTTCGCACACGAGCCGAGGATGAACCAGCCGAATGACCTCGCGCTCGCGCCCGACGGCACGCTCTGGGCGAGCGACCCGAATTGGAAGGAAAGCACCGGCCAGGTCTGGCGCATCGGCACCAACGGCAAGGTCACGCTCGCCGCGCCCGGCATGGGCACGAGCAACGGCATCGAGGTCAGCCCCGACGGCAAAACGCTCTACGTGAACGAGAGCGTCCAGCGCAACGTGTGGGCCTTCACCATCGCGGCCGATGGCACGCTCAAGGACAAGCGGCTGCTCAGGAAATTCGAGGACCACGGCTTTGACGGCATGCGCGCGGATGCCGACGGCAACCTCTTCATCACACGCTACGGCAAGGGCGTGGTGGCGGTCATGTCGCCCAAGGGCGAGGTGTTGCGCGAGGTGGACGTGCTGGGCAAGCAGCCGAGCAACATCTGCTTCGGCGGGCCGGATGGCCGCACGGCTTACGTGACGGAAGTGCAGCACACGCGGCTCGTGGCGTTTCGCACGGACAAGCCCGGGTTGGCGTGGGTGAAGGGGAGAAAATGAGCGACGAGGCGATGAAGGCCGGCTACATCGCGCGCAAGGAACGCTGGGCGCGGAAGATGGCCGGCCAGGAAAAGCCCGCCGTGCGCTCGTCGGACCGGTTGCCGCCGGGCCAGCGGCAGGTGCACAACTTCCCCGTGCTCGACCTCGGCATCCATCCGGACGTGCCGCCCGACAAATGGGAGCTGAAGATTCACGGCCACGTCGAAAACCCCGTCACGCTCTCGTGGCAGGACTTCATGGCGCTGCCGCAGTTCACGGACGTGAGCGACTTTCACTGCGTGACGACGTGGAGCCAGTTCGACATGGAGTTCAGCGGGGTGGCGTTCTTCACGCTCGCGGACCTCGTGCGGCCCAAGCCGGACGCGACGCACGTGTTCTTCAAGGGCTACGACGGCTACTCGACGAACAACCCGCTCGACGCGTGCCTCGACGACGACGTGCTCGTGGCGCATTCGTGGAACGGCAAGCCCATCCCGGTCGAGCACGGCGGCCCGGCACGCGTCATCCTCCCCAAGCGCTACGCGTGGAAGGGCGCGAAGTTCGTGAGCGAGATTGAGTTCCTCGACGAGGACAAGCCGGGTTTCTGGGAAGTGCGCGGCTACTCGAACACGGCGGACCCGTGGACGGAGGACAGGTTTTCGTGAAACGATCATCGTCTCCCGCGTCGTCGTAATCGAAGGACAATTCCCATGACACCGACAGAAGCCACCGAGCAAATCCGCAAAGCCTGCAACGCCATGACCGTGGAGATGATGAAGATCCTCCCCGCCTCGCGCGCGCTGGGCGACAAGGCGGTTCAGGACGAGATCATCAAGGCGCAGTTTGCGCTGACGACGAACGTGGAGATCATCAAGAAGCAGCTCAAGAAGCTGGAGGGGCAGGACACGAAGCTGATGTGAGGGCGCCGGCGCGCGGTCACTTCAAATGCTGCTCGAAGAGCTTGTAGGCCTTCTCGCGCATGGCATCGGGGAAGTCGTGGTCGCAGTCGGGATGCTCCACCATCAGGTTGTCCGGCTTGCCGTAGAGCTTGAACACCGGCGCCGCGGCTGCGGCCACGCGGTCCACACTGTCCCACTTGAAGTTCGAGTCCTTCATCGGCGCGCTGATGAAGACCACCCGCGGCGCGAGCGCGCCGATCATCTCGTGGAAGTCGAACGGGATTTCCTGCAGCCGGCCGGAGTAGTTCGCGAGCCGGAGCATGTAGCGCGTCTGGCACCAGCCGCGCTCGGGCTGCCAGTTCTTCGGGTCGCCGCCGTAGTAGTCGAGATACGAATCCAGTCCACAGCTCGACACGATGACCTTGATGCGGTCGTCGAAGACGGCGGTGTAAACCGAGTTGTGCCCGCCGAGCGAATGGCCGACGGCACCGAAGCCCTTGCGCGACGTGACGAACGGCAGCGATTCAAGCAGGTCCAGCCCGCGCATGTTGTCCCACACGGCCTTGAGCGTGCCGCTGTCCCAGCCGAGCAGCTTGATGTCGGGCTGGTAATTTGCCAGCAGCGGATACGACGGCGCGAGCGTGACGAAGCCGCGCCCGGCGAGCTCGGCCGCATACTGCCGGTTGGCCTTGCCGCCAAGCCCGACGACGACTTGGTGGCCGATGCGGTTGTCGGTCGGATGCGGACACAGCACTGCGGGCGCCTTTCTTTTTCCGGCAAGAACTTCCTTCGGGATGAGCAGGTAGGCCGGGACGCGGCAGCCCGGCTCGCTCGCGTAGCTGACGAGCCGGCGCACGTAGGTGCCGCAGTCCACTTCCTCGTCCACCTTCAAGTCCGGCGCGGCGCGCTTCTCCTTGCCGGGCAGTTTGCCCATGACGTCCTGCATGCCGGCAAGCACGGAGGCGCGGCGCTTCTGCCAGTCGCCGACGGACTTGACGGGCTTCACCTCGCCCGCGTGCGTGGCAAAGACGAGCAGATTCGTGCGGGGAAGCCGCGGCACGGGTTTCGCGGGTTCGGCGGCTTCAGCGCGCGCGGCGAACGCGAAGCCCGCGGCAAGCGCGAGCACGGGGCATTGGAGTTGGAAGTTCATCGAGTGATGACTCAGGCTCGCAAACCGGCGCGCCCCTGTCACGGCTTGAGTTCCGAGGCCGCGCACGGCCCGCTTGCGGGCCCTCGACGCGCTCTGATAGTGTCCATCGCGATGACGCCGAGTTTGGAGCGACACGTTTCCGCCGACACGCCGGGCCTCGCGGGGGTGACACCGGCCCCGGGCGCTGTTCACCCGTGGCGTCCTTCGTGTCACGACATTTTCGAGTCCAGGTGAACATCCGAGCCGACGTGGCGGAATGGCAGACGCAGGGGACTTAAAATCCCCCGGCCTTTGCGGGTCGTGCGGGTTCAAGTCCCGCCGTCGGCACTCTCCGCGGGAGCAGCGCCATGGCCGAGCCCACGCCTCAATTCACTCACTTGTGCGACCGGTGCGGCCGTCCGCTGGATTCCGCCGAGGTGCGGTTCGTCGCGCGCATCCAGGTTTTCGCCAGCCCGGGGCCGCTGGCCGTCTCGCACGGTGAACTCACCACGAGCCATCGGGATGAAATCGCCGCGCTCCTCCGCCAGTGCGAGGGCATGACCGAGGAGGAGTTGATGAAGGACGTGTTCGTCGAGTTCAAGTTTGACCTGTGCCTCCGGTGCCAGCGGGATTACATCGCCAACCCGATGCCCGTCGTCGAGGGAGCGAAGTAGCACCGCCATGAATCCACACCCGCATCCGCCGCCCGGCTGGTCCCGGCGCGCATTCGTCGGGGCGACTTCGGCTGCCTCGCTTGCGCTCGCGGCGGGGGGCGCGGAGCAGCCGCCGTCCGCGGCCCGCAAGAAGGTCGCGCTCATCGGCACGCACGTGCAGAAGTTCTCGCACGCGCAACACTTCCTCGACCGGCTGCTCGAAGGCTACGGCTGGCAGGGGCGCCACCATCATCCCGCGCTCGAACTGGCCGGGCTTTACATCGACCAGTTCCCCGCGTCAGACCTTGCGCGCGAGCGCAGCGCGCGGTTTGGAGTGAAGCTCCAGCCCACGGTCGCCGACGCGCTCACGCTCGGCACCGGGCGGCTCGCCGTGGACGGCGTGCTCATCATCGGCGAGCACGGCGACTACCCGCGCAACGAGAAGGGGCAGGTGCTCTACCCGCGCTACAAGTGGTTCAAGGAAATCGTGCGCGTCTTCGAGGCGAGCAACCGCGCGGTGCCGGTCTTCAACGACAAGCACCTGTCCACCGAATGGCGCGAGGCGGTCGAGATGGTCGAGGACGCGCGCCGGCTCAAATTCGCGTTCATCGCCGGCTCGTCGCTGCCCGTCACGTGGCGCCTGCCCGCGCTCGAACTGCCGCTGGACGCGCCGCTCACCGAGAGCGTCTGCGTCTGCTACGGCGGCGTGGATTCGTATGACTTCCACGGCTTCGAGACGACGCAGTGCATGGCCGAGCGGCGCCAGGGCGGCGAGACCGGCGTGCGCTCGATGCAGGCGCTCAAGGGCGAGACGGCGTGGGAAGTCCTCGACGCAACGGGCCGCGAAGGCACGCGCCGGCTGCTGCTCGCCGCGCTTTGCCGCAGCGATGCGGTGAGCGCGCCCGCCGGCTACACCTTCGCCGAACCGACGCTGGACCGGGTGCGGCAGGGCTCGCCGAACTTCACGGTTTTCCTCGCCGAGCACGCCGATGGATTTCGCAGCACGGTGTTCCTGCTCAACGGCACGGTCGAGGCGGTGGCCTTTCGCGACCAGCGCACGCGCACGTCGCTGTGGACCGACCGGTTCGCGCGCGACTTCACCTGGGCCGGACTCGAGCGCGGCGGCCGCGTCCACTCGGCGAAGTTCCACCTGCCCATGCCGCCCTACAACACGACGCTTGCGGACTTCTTCAACCCGCTCATGCACCACGTCGAGACGACGATTCAGACCGGGCGCGCGCCGTATCCGGTCGAGCGCACGCTGCTCACGACGGGCATGACCGCGGCCGGACTCGACTCGCTGCACCGCGGCGGCGAGCGCCTCGCGACACCGTGGATGAACGTCGCCTACAAAGCCCCGGGGGAATCGCACTTCTGGAGGGCCTGATGCGCGACCTGAAGAAGATCACGTTCCTGCTTGGCGAGTTTTCGTTGCAGAGTCCGGCGCAACAAATCCTCGACCGGTTCCTCCTCGGTTACCCGCGCGACGGCGGATGGCGAACATTCCCCGGCACGAAATGCTTCGTCGCTGCAAGTCGCAGCATCGGCGACGCGGAACTGACGCGTCGCGTGCGCGACCACGGAGTGACGCGGATCACGGATGAACTCGGCCACTTCGCCACGTCCGACGCGGTCATCATCATCCCGACGACGCCCGGCGCGAAGCATGGCCCGGAACTCCCGGTCCGCACGGCAAGCGCGATCCGGGCGCGCGTCGGCACCTGCTTCATCTACGGTCCCTTGGCCGACGACTTCGAATCGGCGCGCCTCTCCGGGCGCAGCGCTGCAGCGTCGCGCACCAGCCTCCTCTCCGGGACCTGGGTGCCCGTCGCCCCGCGACTGCCGCAGGTGGACGTTCCCCCCGGCGCGCCGCTGAAAGAGGCGCTCGTCGTCGTGCAAGGCCCGAAGCCGGCCGCGGAGCTGCACGGACTCGACCTCGCGCTTGCCCTCGTCGAACGCCGGCGCGGCGGCGAGGCGGGGATTGACACCGTTCGCACGTTTGCCGGCGAGGATGTCTGGCGCGACAGCGAACGGCGCGCGTGGTCCTGGCCGCTGCTTGCCGCTGCGCTTTCGCGCTCGAACTCGCCGCAGGGCGACGCGCTCAAGGATGCCCGGACGCAGGACCTCGCCGGCCTCGGCCTCGTGCCCAAGCTCGCGCGTGAGCCGCGCGGCGTCTCGATCTTCCACAAGGACGGCCTCCGCACGACCGTGCTCGTGCTCGACGGCGTCGTGGCGGACATCAACTTCGCCGTGCAATTGCGCTCCGGGGAAATCCTCTCGGCTCAAGTCCTGCGCGGCCCGTCCCCGGCGGAGAATCACTACAGCCGGCTTGTCGCAGCCATGGATGATTTCTTTCGCACCGGCAAGCCGCCGTGGCCCGCATCGCGAGGGGTGCTGCTTTCCGACCTGGTGGCGCGACTGATGGCGGGGTGACGCCCCGCCCTTGCCCGGCGCCCGCTCCTCCGCCATCGTCCGCCCGTGCCGACTGTCACCAGCCTCTACGTGCACGTGCCGTTTTGCGCGCACAAGTGCGAGTATTGCGCCTTTTACTCGGCGCCGCCGTCGGGCGACGTGACAAACCGCTATGTCGCGGCGCTTGTGCGCGAGATGGGATTGGTCGCGCATGAACTCAAGCCGCAGACCGTTTTCTTCGGCGGCGGCACACCGTCGCTCCTGAACCTCGCGCAATGGCGGCGAATCCTCGAGGCGATGCAGCGACTTAACCTGCTCGGCGCCGGCGAGTGGACGGTGGAGTGCAATCCCGCGACCGTGTCCGACGACAAGGCGAAGCTGCTGCGCGATTTCGGCGTGAACCGCGTTTCGATGGGCGTTCAGTCGCTCGACGAGCAGCTCCTTGACCGCCTCGGGCGCCTCCACTCGCGCGGGCAGGTCTTCAAGTCCTTCGACACGCTGCGCGCCGCGGGCTTCGACAACGTGAACGTGGACCTCATGTTCGCCATCCCCGGCCAGACGATGGAGACCTGGCAGTCCACCCTGCGCGAAGCCGCGGCGCTGGGCAGCGAACATCTCTCCTGCTACGAGGTCATTTACGAGCAGGACACGCCGCTCTTCGCACAGTTGCAGGCGGGCGAGTTCGACGTGGATGAGGAACTCGCCGAGGCGATGTATGAGGAACTGCTCCGCGCGGCGGACCGGGCGGGGTTTGCGCAGTATGAGGTGGCGAACTTCGGGAAGCACCCGGGCGGAGTGCTGGACGCGGCGGGTGGCATCCCGGCGCGCGCCTGCCGGCACAACGTGAACTACTGGCGCGGCGGCGCGTATCACGGCCTCGGCCCGAGCGCGGCGGGTTACGTGGATGGCGTGCGCACGAAGAACTGGTCCAACACGCAGCTCTACTGCGAGCAACTCGAGAAAGGCGCGCGCGCCATCGAGTCGAGCGAGCAACTGCCGCCGCTGCGGCGCGCGGGAGAGACGGCCGCGTTCGGCTTGCGAATGAACGCGGGCTGGCCGTTCGACGAGTTCGAGCGCACGACGGGCTTCGACCTGCGACGCGAATGGCGCGCGGAGATGGATGAACTGATTTCCGGCGGGTTGGCGGAGTCAGACGCGAGGCGCTTTCACCTCACGCGCATGGGGATGCGCTTTGCCGATCACGCGGCGGCCGTTCTGCTACGCTGAGGCCGCTGCGGGCGCCGGGGCCGCGAGCTTCGCGTAAATCGAATCCACGATTTTCTTCGCGAGGCCGGGCTTGTCCCGGAGCGCGTTCACGGCGGCGTCCTTCCCCTGGCCGATGAGGTCGCCGTCGAATTGGAGCCAGGCGCCCTTCTTCTCCACCACGCCCTTGTCGATGCCAACCTCGAGGATGCTGCCTTCCTTGTTGATGCCGTGGTTGAACATGATGTCGAACTCGGCCTCGGCGAACGGCGGGGCGACCTTGTTCTTCACGACCTTCACACGCACGTGGCTGCCGATGGCCGCGCCCGTGGCGTCCTTGATCGCATCGCGCCTGCGAATGTCCATGCGCACGCTCGCGTAGAACTTCAGCGCCTTGCCACCGGGCGTGGTCTCGGGATTCCCGAACATGACGCCGACCTTTTCGCGCATCTGGTTTGTGAAGAGGCAGGTGGTCTTGGCCTTGGCGAGGATGGCGGTGAGCTTGCGCAACGCCTGCGACATGAGGCGCGCCTGCATGCCCATCGTGGCCATGCCCATCTCGCCCTCGAGCTCGGCCTTGGGCACCAGCGCTGCGACGGAGTCCACCACGATGACGTCGAGCGCGTTGGAGCGTGCGAGCGTCTCGCAGATCGTCAGCGCCTCCTCGCCGCTGTCGGGTTGTGAGACGAGCAGGTCGTCGAGGTTAACGCCGAGCTTCTTCGCGTAGACCGGGTCGAGCGCGTGCTCGGCGTCGATGAACGCCGCAAGGCCGCCGCCTTTCTGCGCGTTGGCGATGATGTGAAGCATGAGCGTGGTCTTGCCGCTGGACTCGGGGCCGAAGATCTCCACGACGCGCCCGCGGGGCACGCCACCCACGCCCAGCGCGAGGTCGAGCGCGAGCGCCCCGGACGGAATGATCTCCATTTTGCGCTGCGACTGTGCGTCGCCGAGCCGCATGATCGAGCCCTCTCCGTAGGCCTTGGTGATGGTGGAGATGGCAGACTCGAGCTCGCGCGCGCGCGCCGCGGACTGCTTGGCGGCATCGGCGGCCTTCGTGTCTGCGGCGGGTTTATCGGGAGATTTGTCGGCGGGTTTTGGGGGCATAGGCGCGGGGAGATTTTTGATGCGCGCCCGTGATAGAGAAGCCCCGGGGGCAAGTCAATGTCGCAGTCGCGTCGGTTTCGTTGCCATCGGTCGGGGTTTTGGTTTACCCAGCCGCTGCCCCTCCCCGCCCACGGAATCGAGACCTGCCCAGTTCGCTGCTGCTCGCACTGTGACAGCTTCTTGGGTCGCTCAGATTGGCGTTGCCAGCCGCCCTGCTTGCGAATATTTACCCCACACCATATCCCGCCGCAATGAACACGCCGCCGATGAACGACGCCGAAGTCCGCCGCTGGAACATGCTCTGCCACCTTACCGCACTGCTCGGCTTGATCATCCCCGTCGGCGGAAACATCGTCGGCCCGCTCGTCATCTGGCAGCTCAAGAAGAACGAAATCCCCTCCACGGACCTCCACGGGAAGGCTGCCGTGAATTTTCAAATCACCGTCTCACTTGCCATGCTCGCCATGGGCGTCATCACCATGATCTCGTTCTTCCTCTGCATCGGCTGGCTCATCGCGCCCCTGTTCCTCGTGATCTGGTGGGGCGGACTGATTCTCTCGACGATCGCGGGCATCCAGGCGAATGACGGCAAGGATTTCAAGTATCCGTGGAGCTTGAAAATCATCCCGTGACCCGCCCCTTGCGAGCCGGGGCGCGACCCCCTACCGCCCCAACTCCGGCAACTCCATGAACGCGTAGCAGAGCATGTGGCAGATGCCCATCTGTGCGTCCTCCGCGCGGCCGTAGTGCCCGTCCCGGACGACGATCGTCTCCTTCGCGATTTCCGCAAGCTTGCCGCGCTTGGCACCGACGAGCGCGACCGTGTGCAACCCGTTCGCATTCGCCCACTCGATGGCCTTCACACAATTCGGCGAACTCCCGCTCACACTCAACGTCATCGCCACGTCGCCCGCACGCCCGTAATTCATTAACTGGCGTGAGAACACCTCATCATAGGCGTAATCATTGCCCAGCGCCGTCAACCAACTCACATTGTCGTTGAGCGAAAGCACGCGAAACCGCCTGCCCAGCTTGTCCGACGAACCCTTGCCCAGATCGGTGGCGAAGTGCGACGCATTCGCCGCGCTGCCCCCGTTGCCAAACACAAAAAGCTGGCGATCCTCCCGCCACGCCGCGCGCAACCGCCCGATCAATGCCACCACCGCCTCCTGCGGGATGGAGTCCAGCGCCGCCTTCTGAGCCGTTACGTAGTTTGAAACCCAGTCGTTCACGTTCGATTTTCAATTCTCAATTTCCATTCGCCAATTGCAAATTGGAAATCGGAAATCCTCCTCATCACTTGACGCCCCGCAGCCCCATCCATATCGTCCCACTCATCGGACGGTGGCCATAGCTCAATGGTAGAGTCCAAGCTTGTGGAGCTTGTTGTTGCGGGTTCGAATCCCGTTGGCCACCCCACTCCCAGTGGTCCACTCCCCCACCTGTTTCGATTCGTCTCGTGTGGTGCTTCGATCGTGCAGGCACCGCGTGTCAGTTCCCTCCTGATTCAGGCACCCGATTGTCTCTGGACGATCTCCTACTAATCCGACCGACAAGCTGGAGTAATACCGAAAGCCGATTTGAACAAACCATTTGACGCCCCGTCGAACACCTGTCACTAATAATAGCAAGTTAAGACACGAATTTCGGGCAAGTAAGTCGGTGATCGTTCTTTGAAGCCCAACAAGTTTTGGTTCCGGTGAGCACAGCCGGTTCCGGAAGTCCCCGATACCCCCTGTGTGCTGATTCCGAAAACTCCCCGGGTCAGAGCGACCACCCTCTGGTTGCCTGACCCGGTTTTTTTTTGCCAACCACAGTCGTGCCCGGAGACAGGGAACATCGGTGTCCACCCGCGGTCTATTCATCGTTTCCCTAGGTGCCGGTCGAGAAACTCATACGCCGCCTGACGCGCCTCCTCCGGGAAGGAATGTGGTGTCCTCGGATACCGAGCGTCGATGTTTCCATCGGCTCGGTGCAACGCGTAAATCGCGCGCGCCGCCGCCATCACTTCGCGCACACCTCCGGCGTCGAAATCATTGTCAAACTCCGCAGCACAGGCCAGGAACGGGCGCGGCGCCAGCGCAGCCACCACCTCCGGAAAATCAAACGGCACCTTCGCCGGATCGTTGCCGAACAGGGTCCCGATGCGCGGCATGTAGCGCGGACCCGACCAGCTCGGCATGTCGTCCTTGGTGAATGTGGTGAAGCCGCAACTGGACACGACCACCCGCAGGCGCGGTTCAAACGCGGCCGTGAAAATGGCGTTGTGCCCGCCCAGCGAGTGACCGATCACGCCGATGCGCTCTGCGTCCACACCAGGGAGGGACTCAAGCAGGTCCACCGCGCGCACGTTGTCCCAGACGGCCTTGATCGATCCGCTGGCGTAATGACGGCCCGATCCGGACGCAAAATCGAATTTGGAATCACCGAAGCCGGGGTAGTCGGGCGCGAGCGTCACAAAACCGCGGCGTGCGAGGTGCAGCGCGTAGTGCAAGGTGGGATCACCCGCAAGACCGGCCGGTTCGGCCTTGCCGGCCTGCGTGGTCTGTTGCAGGCAAAGGACAGCCGGCATCCTCGCGCCAACGTCGGTTCCCGGGAGGAACAGATACGCGGCCACACGGTCGGACACGTCGCTTTGAAAGCTCAGCTTGCGCCGGACGAGTCCGCCTTCGAGCGTCACTTCCTCGTAAACTTTCACGTCGAGCGGCACGCGCGTGGCGGGGTTGGGCAAGGACCCCATCACCCGTTCCATGTGGGCGAGCGTGTGCCGACGCCGCGCCTCCCAGTCGCCTGCGGACTTCGCGGTGAACATCCCCCCGTCAGTCCCGGCGACTTGAAGGAGCGCGAAGTGATTCGTGTAAGCCGGCGGCGGCGCCGCCGGCTCGAACCGGCCGACTGGAAATCCACGCGCGTAACTCACGACGAAAACGCCGTCGCCCGTCACGTAGCGCACTTCATCACGGCGCTCGAAATCGGAAGGCGTCCGTCGCTCGACCGCCTCGGGGCTCGTGGTGAGCAACCAACGGCCCGCGACATGGCCGGGGATCAGCGTGCGATTCCCCAGCGAGTGGCCCGCGCTGGTGAAGACCTTGCCGTCGAGCCGCGCCTTCGTCACCCACTCGGCGGTGAAATCCAGGCCCGCGCGCTTCATGTTCGCGGCCAGTTCGATCGCGTCCGCAAAGGGGCACGTCGTGTCCTCGTCTCCGTGCACCGAGATGATTTTCGTCCTGTTGCCGAGCCGCTTCATCTCCGCGAGGTGCGCCGGATGGCCGGCGAATCGAATCTCCTGCGCGCCGGGCGCGAGGAAGCTTGCGCTCGCCGGATCGCGGCTCCAACGCGCATCGAGTGAGCTGCCGCCGGGGATGTTGAACGCGATGTCGTCGCTCAGTTTCTTCATCCCGCACATGTCCACGACACATGCGAACGTGCGCGGCGCGAGCTTGTTCGCCATGAGCGTGACGTTGCCGCCGCCGGATCCGCCCGTGGCGAATATGCGGCCGCGCGCGAACGGAACCTTCGCGGAATCGAGCTCGCTGAACACGAACCACAGCGCCCGCAGCGCGTCGAGCCCTTGAAGCCAGCCGAAGTCGTAAGGCTCGCGGTCGTCCATGGACTCCTTCTTTCCGCTCTGGAGGTAGTTCACGCAGACCGCGATCACGTCGAACTCCCGCGCGAGCGACTGCGGGCTCGCGGTGCCGACGCAGTCCGTCCCGCCCCAATTGTGCAGCGTGAGGAAGACGCCGGTGCGGGGGCCGACGTTGGCGCGCGCGCCGCCGGGATAATGCACGAGCACGCGGACCTCGCGCGGCCCGGGCCGCGCGGGCCATTCCTGCGCGGGGATCATCACGGGCCCGTCGCGCTCGGGGAGCTTTGGCCAGACGGGTTCGGCCGCGTGAATCACCAGCGCCACGGCAAGGGCGAACCCGGAGGCAACGCGGGGCACGACTCCGTTGCGGGAAGGAAAGTGCGCGCGCATCGTGTCCAATTTCAGACCAGACTTCATGGCGACCTCTTCACCAGTTCAACGCGATCGCCGCGAGCCCGCCGAGCGCTCCGAGCGCCCACACCACGGCCACCGCCTTCGCCTTGCCCAAGCCGCGCCGCACGAGCCGGTGAGAGATGTGGTTTGTGTCGCCAATCCAGAACGGCATGCGCGCGCGCGCGCGAATCCAGACCACGCACACCAAATCGCCGAGCGGCACCGCGAGCACCAGCAACGGCGAGAGCACGGCGAGCGGCCGCGGCGATCCCGCCGAGTAGAAGTGCGGCAGAATGGCCAGCACCGCGAGCAGGTAGCCGACGAGGTGCGCGCCCGAGTCGCCGATGAAGACGCTCGCCTTCGGGAAGTTGAACGGGAGAAATCCGAGCAGCGCGCCGCTCACGAGGAACGCGAGCAACGCCACCAGATACTGCCCGTGTATCGCCGCGATCGCGCCGAGGCAGGCCGCCGCGATCACGCCCAGCCCGCCGCAAAGGCCGTTCATGTTGTCGAGGAAGTTCATCGCGTTCGCCAGCGTGACGATCCACAGGATGGTGACGGCGTAGCTGAACGCCACGCTCGGCACGAACAGCGTAATCCGCACGCCCGCCGCCGCGACCAGCGCGGCGATGGCGAACTGCCCCGCGAACTTCGTCCGCGCCCGAAGCTCGTGTTTGTCATCCAGCCAGCCGAGCACGAGCATTCCGAGCGCGCCCGCGAAGATCGCCGCAAGCTGGACCGCGCGCCGCTCGAAACCGTGCTCGAGCCTTCCGGACAAGGCGGTTTCCGCGCCCAGCCAGCCCGCCTTCACCACCACAAACGCGCCAAGCAGCGGGATCACCAATCCCGTGAACACCGCCAGCCCGCCTGCCAGCGACGTGGGCTGGTCGTGCCCTTTCCGGTGCCCGGGGTCATCCACGAGGCCCGCGCGCAGACTCCACGCGCGCCACAGCGGCATGGACGCGAGCGTCGCGGCGAAGGCGCCGACGAACGCGAGCAAATAAGCGCCGACGGGAAAGTTCATGGGATTGCCGGTTGCCGGTTGCCGGTTGCCGGTTGCGGAAGCGCGAGTCGCAAGTAGAGGGCGTGCAGTTCATCCACCATGCGCTCGACGGTGAATTCGGATTTGACCAGTTCGCGGCCGCGCGCGCCGAGCCGCGCGCGGAGTTCGTCGCTCTCGCACAGTAGCGCGAGCTTGGATGCGACCGTCTCGCGCTCGCCCGCGGGCACGAGGAAACCCGTCCCGCCATCGAGGCACACCTCGCGCGCGCCGTCGCAGTCGTAGGCCACCACGGGTTTGCCGGCGGCGAGCGCCTGCGGCAGCGCGCGCGCCAGCCCTTCGCGAGTCGAGAGGTGCGCCACCGCATCCATCACGCCCGTGAAGCGCGGCACGTCCGCGGGCGGGATGAGCCCGGCGAAGGTGACGCGTCCGGCAAGCCCGAGTTGCCGGGCGCGTGCTTCCAGCCGTGCGCGCCAGGGGCCGCCGCCGACGAGCAGGAGTTTGACCCGCGGGCACCGGGCCAGAAGTCCGGGGGCGAGGTCGAACAAGTCATCGTGCCCCTTGAGTTCCGTGAGCCGGGCGATCATGCCGACGACGAAGTCTCCGGGGGCGAGGCCGAGCCGGGCGCGCAGTCGCGGGTCGTTGGTCGCGGCGAGGAAGGGCGCGAGATCGAAGCCGCTCACGATGCGCGTGAACTGCTCCGGCCTCCCGATGCCCGCGGCGAGGTATTGGCGCGACATCGCGTCGGCCACGCTGACAAAGTGCGTGGTGGCCCGGGCCGCGTATCGTTCGGCGGACTTGAATGCGAGGTTGGCAAACGCGCCCTGCCACGGGCCGAACGACGGGCCGTGAATGGTGTGGATGATCACCGGCACGCCCGCGCGTCTCGCCGCGGACCGGCCGAGAATCCCGGCCTTCCCGCTGTGCGTGTGGACGATGTCGGGTTTCGTCTCGCGAAAAATGTTCGTGAGGTGTCGAAGCGCCAGCCAGTCGCTCGCGGGGGAGACGGGGCGGACGAGTTCCGGGACGAGGGTGAGCAGGCCGGGCACGGCGCTGGCCTGGGATTCGAGCGAGCCTTCGGGTCCGGTGGTGGGGCCGGAGATGAGCCGGACGTCCAGCCCGGGTTTCGCGCGCAGGCCGAGGACGCTTGCGAGGGTGTTTTCTTGCGCGCCGCCGAGAATCAGGCGTGTGATGACGTGGGTGACGCGCATCGCCGCGGGTTCATTTGCCGGTGGCTTGGAGCTGTTTGAGGCGTTCGGTGGCGCGGACGGCGTCGGGCGCGCCGGGTGAAGCGACCTGGATCCCGCGCTCAAAATGCCGGCGCGCGGCCGCGGGCTGGTCGCGCTTGAGCGCAATCTCCGCCAGGCCGAAGTGCCCCGCCGGCATCGCGGGCGCTATTCGCGCAAGCTCGGCGTAGTCGCGCCCGGCGGCATCGAGGCGGCCGGCCGTGAAGTGAACGAGGCCGCGGTTGATGAGTGCGTTGACATTTGAGGGTTGGATGGCGAGCGCGCGGTCGAGGGCCGTGAGGGCGCGTTCAGGCAGGTTTAACCGGGCGAAGAGCGAGCCGAGATTCGAGAGCGCCCGGACGTCGTCGGGGGTGACTTGCAGGAGCGTCTCGAGCGTGGCCGCGGCGTTGGTGAGCTGGTTGGCAAACATCTGCACCTGGAAGAGCGATTCCAGCACGGCCGTATTCCGCGGTTGCAAGGTCCGCGCGCGGGCGAGCAGCGCCTCGGCGGCTGTAAAGTTGGTGCGCTGCAATTGCGCGAGCCCGTCGAGGCGGAGCAGCATCGCCTCGTTCGCGGCCACCTCGCCGCGAAACTCTGCCGAGGCGCGGAGCGCGCGGAGTTCGGCATCGACCGCGTCCGTGCGATGCGCCTGCAGCAGGGACTCGGCGATGGTGTAGCGGACGGCGAAGCTCCCCGGGTGGAGCGCCCGTGCGCGGGCAAGTTGGTGGAGGGCCTGCCGTTGGAGGGCGGTGGATTGAAAGGCGCGGCCAAGTTGGAAGGCGAGCTCGGGCTCGTCCACGGGGCCGTGGGCGGTGAAGAGTGAGATCCACGCGCCGCTTTCGCGGATGAGTTCGGAGGATCTTGCGGTGAAGTTCGTGCCGACGGGCTTGCCGGCGCGCAGCGCCTCGTTGACCCCCAGATTCAGCCGCGCCGCCGGGTTGGTGTTGAGCTGCACGCAGGCGGCGAAGGCCTGCCCGGCGGTTTCGAGGGCGGCGGCGCGTTGCAATTCCACGCCCCAGAAGTTGAGCGCGGCGGAGTAGAAGCCTCCCAGCGCGGGGCCAGCGACCGACTTGCCGGACGGCGCGCGGCGCAGCGCGGCGAACCCCGGCATCGCGGCTTTCCACAAGGCTTGGTTCGCGGCGATTTCCTCCGCAGTGGCGGGCGGCGGGGTCATCACGCCGGGCGCGTAGGGGCGCAAGTCGAACACGACGCCGCGCGGGACGAGATGGTGCGTCTCGAGCAACGGCGTGGCCCAGCACGGGTGGAGATAGAGCAGGGGCTGCTTCGCGCTGACGGCGCCGAGCCGCTGCGTCCACTCCACGGCTGACAACGAGTTTGTCCGGGGCACGGCAGCCGCGACCTCGGGCCACAGGCCGGGGTGTTTTCGCGCAAGTTTGCGATGATACGAAACGCGCGGCAGCCAGCGCATGTCCACCAACACCGGCGCCGCTGCGCGCGGGTCGGCGACCGCAGCCTGCAACATCAGCAGGTCCGGCCGGTCGCTGAGCAGCACGGCGCCTTGCGGCAGCACGGCGGCGCCCATCCCGGCGAAGTCGCGAAGCGCGAGCCCGTTCTGTGCGCGGAGGTCGCCGAGGTTTCGCTGCGCGAGCATCAGGGGCACGGCGACGACCGCCACGCACACGGCGGCGGCGCAAAGATGGTTGAGCGCGCGAAGCGGCAGCGCTTCCTTGCGCCACGAACCCTGGCCGTCCGGGCTCGCGACGAGCAGCAGGAAATGCCCGGCAAAGTTCCCGACGGCGAGCGCGCCCAGCAGCGAGAAAGTCAAAAACGGAACTCCAAGCCCCAGCGCGCGGGTGCCGAAATCCGGATCAAACGCCACCCACACGCCGACCGCCAGGAACACCGCCTGCACGACACGCAGGAGCAAGCCCGTGATCGCCGTGCCCGCGGCGCTCGTGTCGCCCGAGGCCGTGGACCACCGCACGGTCATCAACAGCGCCGGCACGACCGTCACAAGCGCAAGCAGCAACGCGCGCGACCGCGGGAAACCGAGCAACTGGTTCTTTTGCGTGCCGAGCTCGATGCGAATCAACTCAAGAAATGTCCCGACGTTGTCCGGGTCGCGCAGGATCAACCACGGCGGGATCAGGTAGAGCAACAACCCCGGCAGTCCGCAGCCGAGCATCGTCTGCAGGAATCGGCCGTCGAGCACGGCGCGCCCCTTCAGCACGACGAGCGCCCCGAGCGCGAGCGGGAAAAAACCGACCAGCGCGTAGTTGTCGGCCGCGCCTAACCCGTAAAGCAGGGCAAACTGGAACAGCCACGAATCCTTCCGCGTGAGCCGGAACTCCAGCAGGCACCGGACAAGCGCGACGAAGATCAGCAGGCCCAGCATCTCGCCCGTCGCGGCGGTCGCGTGTTCCCAGAACGTGAATTGAAAACCGAGCACCGCGACCGCGAGCACGGGCGGAATCCAGCGCAGCCGGACGTCGAGCAAGGCGTGCTCGTTGCGCGCGCGCTGCCGCTGTTCGCGCGTGCGGTCGCAGGGGAAGATGGCGACCGACCGCGCCAGCAACGCGAGCGTGAGCGCCGCGCAAACCGCGGCAAGGACATTGAGCGCGAGGGGTTGCGCACCCGGCGGCAGCCAGCGAACCGGGGCGGAGACCAGGTGGAAGAGCGGCTTGACCAGCGTGGGTTCCCACCAGTTCCAACCCGTCACCGTTGCGACCACGGGCAGGCTGGCGAATGTGACCCAAGGCGAGAGCGTCGCCAGATACAGCGCCAGCGCGGCCGCACCGAGAATCCACGGCAGTCGCGCGCAGACAAATCCGGCGGGCGATGTGGAGCGCTCTTCCATGCGTGCGACGATGAAAGTTGAGACCATCCGCGCGGGAGGCACAAGCGGATTGTCAGGCGCGCGATTCCGGGCCGCCGGTCGACTCAAACGCAGGACCGTCGCGGGGTTTTCCCGTTTGCAACACCTCTGTGGTTGGCGTAGTAATCACGTCCCGCTTCGGCGGGCGTGAATGAATCCGGCAGTCGAAATCTACGACACGACCCTGCGCGATGGCTCGCAGGGCGAGGGCATCAACTTCTCAGTCGCGGACAAGCTCCGCCTCGCCGAGCGCCTTGACGCCTTCGGCATTCACTACATCGAGGGCGGCTGGCCCGGCAGCAACCCGAAGGACATCGAGTTTTTCGCGCAGGCGAAGCGCCGCAGATTCCGCAACGCGAGGCTCGCCGCGTTCGGCTCCACGCGCCGCAAGGGCGTGAGGGTCGAGCGCGACGAACAGGTGCGCCTGCTGCTCGACGCGGGCACGAAGGTCGTTACGATCTTCGGCAAGACGTCGATGCTGCACGTGAAGGAAGTGCTGCGCTGCTCGCCCGACGAAAACCTCGGCATGATCGCCGACACCGTGCGCTTCTTGAAAGACCACGGGAAGTTCGTCATCTACGATGCGGAGCATTGCTTCGACGGCTACAAACTCGACCGCGATTACGCCATCGCGACGTGGCGGGCCGCGGAGAAGGCCGGTGCGGACGTGGTCGTCCTGTGCGACACGAACGGTGGCTGTCTTCCAACCGACATCGCCGCAGTCACGCGCGACGCGATAGGCAACCTGACCTGCAAGGTTGGCATCCACTCGCACGACGACATCGGCGTGGGCGTGGCCAACGCGCTCGCGTCCATCGAAACCGGTGCGACGCACGTGCAGGGCACCATCAACGGCTACGGCGAGCGCACGGGCAATTGCAACCTCACGAGTGTGCTGCCGTGCCTGCAACTCAAGATGAGATTGCGCTGCCTGCCCGACGCCTCGATGCGCAAGCTCAAGGACTTGTCGCAGTTCGTGGACGAGGTCGCCAACCTCCGCCACAACCCGCGCCAGCCGTGGGTCGGCCCGACGGCCTTTGCGCACAAGGGCGGCACGCACGTGAACGCCGTGCAAAAGGTCGCCGCGAGTTACGAGCACATTGACCCCGCGCTCGTCGGCAATGCGCGCACCGTGCTCATCAGCGACCTTGCCGGCCGCAGCAACATCGTCCTCAAGGCGCGCGAGCTCGGCCTCAAGCTCACGAACGACACGCCCGAACTGCGGCAGATTCTCGACACCATCAAGCAGCGCGAACACGAGGGCTTCGAATACGAGGCCGCCGAGGCTTCCCTTGCGCTGCTCATCCGCGGCATCCTCGATCACAAGCCCCAATTGCTCTTCACCGTGGACGCCTACCACGTCTCGATGCGCCGCGACGCAAAGGAATCCGTGTGCGAAGCGACGGTGAGGGTGCGCGTCGGCGACGTGGTGCATCATACGGTCTCCGAGGGCGACGGCCCGGTGAACGCGCTCGACGGCGCGCTCCGCACCGCGCTGGCGAAGTCTTTTCCGCAGCTCAAGCGCGTGACGCTGACCGACTACAAGGTCCGCATCCTCGACGGGGTGGCCGGCACCGGCGCGAAGACCCGCGTGCTCATCACCTCCACCGACGGCCGGCGCGAGTGGGGCACCGTGGGCGTGAGCGAGAACATCATCGAGGCAAGCCTGCAAGCGCTCGTGGACTCGATGGAGTTCGCGCTGCTGAAGAAGTGATTTCAAAACCACGAAGACGCAAAGACCACACAGAACCCGACTCGCTGTGAACCTTCGTGCACTTCGTGCCTTTGTGGTTTTCCTCCCATGACCGAGATTACCAAAGCCTACGAACCGCAGTCCGTGGAGGACAAATGGTATGACTTCTGGGTGAAGCAAGGCTGCTTCACTGCCGACCCGGCGCGCGTCAGCGAGAAGCGCCCGGCGTATTCCATCGTCATCCCGCC
>Ga0194131_10000765_pt1 | contig 55058 bp, 44 predicted proteins | sample TA2KigO120mmetaG_FD_148631 | JGI IMG/M metagenome (GOLD analysis project Ga0194131, IMG submission 148631) | Freshwater microbial communities from Lake Tanganyika, Tanzania - TA2015053 Kigoma Offshore 120m | ecosystem: Environmental > Aquatic > Freshwater > Lake | place: Tanzania: Lake... | reverse complement strand
GTCGTGCTGAATGTCCGCAATCTGGTAAAGACATTCACCTCGCCCGACGGCGAACCCACGTGCGTGGTGGATGTGCCGGCGTTCGGCATGCACGAAGGGGAGCAGGTGGCGTTGCACGGCGCCAGCGGATCGGGGAAGACGACGTTCCTGCACCTCATCGCCGGCATCCTGCAGTCCGACAGCGGGACCATTCACGTCGCCGGCGAAGAGCTCACCGCGCTCGACGAATCGGGACGTGATCGCCTTCGCGCGCTACGCATGGGGTACGTCTTCCAGACGTTCAACCTCATGCAGGGGTACACCGCGCTGGAGAACGTCGAGCTCGGTATGATGTTCGGTGCCGGCGTGAACCGCGATCACGCGCGGACACTGCTCTCGCGCGTCGGCCTGGGCGAGCGCCTCAACTACCGGCCTCCCCAGCTCTCGGTGGGCCAGCAGCAGCGCGTGGCCGTGGCGCGCGCCTTGGCGAACCGGCCTCGCCTCGTGCTTGCCGATGAGCCCACGGGAAACCTCGACCGACGCCATTCGCATGCCGCGCTGGAGCTTATCCGCGAGGTGTGCCGCGAGCACAACGCGGCCCTCCTCCTCGTGAGCCACGACCCTGACGTGCTGAACCGGTTCGAGCGGGTGGAGGAGCTCGGGAAGCTCAACCACGCCGCCGACGCTCACGGCTCGTCCGAGTTCGCCGCAGCAACGCCCGCGTCGGCGATGCGACCGCCGGTCGCCGGGGTGCCCTGATGCGGCCCGGACTCATGATGATCGTGCGGCGCAGCCTGCGCCAGCACGCGCTGTCAACCGCAATCACGGTAACGTCCGTCGCACTCGCCAGCGGACTCGTCATGTCGGTGTTCAGCATCAAGGAACAGACGTACGAAGCGTTTACGGGCGGACCGGTTGGCTTCGATGCGGTGCTTGGAGCGCGGGGAAGCCAGCTCCAACTCGTACTGAACAGCGTCTTTCATCTGGAGACCTCACCGGGGAACATCCCGTGGTCGATGTACCAGGCGATCGGTCGCGATCCCGGCGTCGAGCTGGCCGTGCCCTATGCCGTCGGCGACAACTTCCAGGGGTTCCGGATCGTCGGCACCACGCCCGAACTCTTCACGAAGTTCGAGTATCAGCAGGGGCGGCGCCTCACGCCGCGAGACGGCGGACGCATCTTCGATCCGGCAAGGCACGAGGCGGTCATCGGAAGCTACGTGGCCCAAATGACCGGGGTGACCGTCGGCGCGACGATTAATCCCTACCACGGCCTGCAGTATGACGCCACGCGGCGGCACAACGACGAGTATACCGTTGTCGGCGTGCTCGAGCCGAGCAACAGTCCGTCGGATCGCGTGGTGTGGATCCCGATCGAAGGGATCTACCGGATGTCGGGCCATGTCCTCCGGGGCACCGGCAAGGCGACGGTGGCGCGCGAAGGTGAGACCATTCCGGACGAAGCGAAGGAGGTCAGCGCCGTGATGCTGAAGCTCAACGATCCGCAGGCGGGTATGTACCTGGATCAGACAATTAACCGCCAGGGCAAGGTCGCGACCCTGGCATGGCCCATCGGCAGGGTCATGGCCGACCTCTTCGGCAAGATCGGCTGGGTCAACCAAGTGCTCGCGCTTGTGGCGTACCTCGTCGTGGTCGTCGCGGCCGGGTCGATCGTCGCGAGCATCTACAATACGATGAACGAGCGGCGGCGCGAGTTCGCTATTCTCCGATCCCTCGGCGCCCGGCGTTCGACCGTACTCTCCGCGATCGTCCTGGAGTCGACGACGATCACGGCGTTGGGCGCGTTGTGCGGGTACGCCGTCTACGCCGCGATTCTCTCGGGGACGGTGGTCGCGGTTCGCGCGCAGACCGGCGTGGTGCTCGATCCGTTGCGGTTCGATTCCGTGCTGGTCGTGACTCCAGCCGTTATGGTCGGCCTCGGAGCGCTTGCGGGCCTCATTCCGGCATTCAAGGCGTATCGCACAGACGTGGCCTCGAACCTGGTGCCGGCGTCATGAGCGGGTCCATGCAGTTGGCGCGATGCGCGAGCATGCCAGGCCTGCTCCGGCACCTGCCGCTTGCCGTGACCGTCTTGGTCTTCGGTGGTTGCGGAGACGGCGGAGCGGCTCGCGGCAGGGCGGCGAACGCTGTGGCGGACGCCGTGGCGGACGCCGTGGCGGACGCCGTGGCGGACACCGCGGCGGCGACCAGCCCGGCTTTGGCTGCCCAGCCGCCTGCGCGTGACAGCGGTCCGCCCTCAGCCGTGCCGAACCCTGCTGCCCCCAAGCCCGGGCACGCGCACGAGCACCCCGCACCACATGGCGGCACGCTCATCGAACTCGGAAACGAGTTTGCGCACTTGGAGATGCTGCTCGACAGTGCCTCCGGAACCGTGACGCTGTATGCGCTGGATGGCGAGGCCGAGCGCGCGGTGCAGTTGTCGCAGCCAACGATTGGGCTACGGATCGCGTCGCTGCCCGGTGCCGGACGGCTCGATCTCGAGCCCGTGCCGAACCCCCTTACGGGCGAGACGGCTGATCGCTCATCGATGTATAAGGGTACGAGCAGCTCACTCGCGGGCGCCGCATCCGTCGCGGGAACGATTGAAGCGGTCGCGATTCGTGGACAAACGTTCCGGAACGTGCCCTTCTCGCTCTCCGCGGCGCGCGCCGGATCGCAACTCTCGTGCGCGGAAGCGGTGCCCTCGGGCTCGCTCGTCTGCGCCGACAAGTAGGAACGCTCGGCCGTTCGTTCCGCTGCTCCTCCATCACCGCTGCCGCGGACAGCGCAGTTGCGATCAGCGCTGCTCGTCGTGGCAGGAGCAGGGACATACTGCGGCGTCGATCGCGGCGCGACGATTCGAACGCGAGAGACGGATATTGAGCAGATGCGCCGCGGCAACCATACCGGCACCGGCGGCGACGCCGGCCACTTCCGCCACGCCCTCGGCCTGCGCCACGCGCACGGCGACCAGCATGCCGCAACCTGAGGCAAACAAAATCGCGGCGCGCCAGTCACCATGCACTGCGCGATACGAGTAGGCGAGACTCGTCGTACCGATGGCGAGAGTCGCGATGAAGAACACGGTTTCCAGCCCATCTTCAAACCACGCGCCCGCGGCGAGCGGAAGCAGGGGTAGGATGATCGGCGCCAGGGCGCAGTGAATCGCGCAAGCGATAGACGTAAAGCCGCCAAGTCGGTCCAGCGCGCCGTCTCCCGCGAAGGCGAAGCGGGCCTGACCGGTACGATTACTCACAAATCCTCTGTCCAATGAAGGGTCGATCTTTGAGAAAGATATCCGCCAAGGCAAGGCCCCGGCTGAGCTGGAGAACAGCGGCCGTCGGCGGGGGGATCGACCCCCTGATGCCAACCGGTGTCGCTGGTCAGGACTCCGTCGGCCACTCAAGCCGCACGACGTGCGGCGCCATGGGAGCTGCCGGCCCGCGACTGCCGTCTCGCCCTGGATCGGTGGAGGACTTCCCACTGACAAACCAAGGCGATCCGGCAGCGGCAGGCGCGGCGGTTATGGGCCGACGGTAACCGGAACCGTGAAAGGCCCGAAGTCGGTGTGCTGTTCGGCGATATGGAAGAGCCCGAACGTAACCGGGACCGCGGTCATCGTGTTCGATGTTGCTGTGAAGGTGCCGGTGAAGTTGTTCGTCGCGCTGAGGGCGAACGCTACGCCGTTCGCGTTGCTCGGAACCACGACCGCGAGCCGGAACGCGGAGGCATCGCTCGCGATCGGATCAGCGGAGCCGTCGGCCTTGAGCCAGGTTGCGACCACCGTTGACGTCCCGACGGGAATCCTGAACGTGCCGGTGACCGTGCCGTTCTCCGACACGTTCACGACGGTTGTCCCGTTGATCGTCAGGCGCATCGTGGCCACTTCCGGCTCCTCTTCCTCGGGGGCCGTCGCATCCTTCTTGCACCCGCCGGCAAAGAGGGAAAGGGCGAGCACGGCCGCCGTGGCGTGACGCCAACGTTGTCTGAGTACTGACTGCATTGTTGCCTCCGTGAAGTGAATGCGCACTGGCGACCGCCAGGCGCGGGCCGTTTAGAACATCAAACGGTACAGCAGCGCGATGTCCCGTCCCGATTCGGGAAGGAGGTCTTTCGTGCGCGACAGGTGGTTGCGGTAGACGATATCCGCCGCATTCTCGACGCGCAGGGTGATTGTGTGGAACCGACGTCCGACCAGCAGTCGCATGCCCAGCTCGGCCTCGATCAAGGCGTACCCCGCGGTGGGCGTCTCGAAGTCGCCGAGATCTGTCTGGCTGCCCGAGAAACGGGACGCCGCACCGGCAAACCAGCGAGGCGCTTCGTACCGCAGGCCGAAACGGCCGTTCAGCGGGGGCTGAAGCGGGAGGTAACGCGACGTCACCGTTTCGGGCTGCCCGCCGAGCGCGGGAATCGTGTCGAGTTTCCCGGCGATTCGGCTGGTCACGTAGGACAGCGTACCTTCGACCGCCCAACGTGCCGCCGGCTCCCATGAAACCTGCGCTTCCCCCCCCGTCATCCTGACGTCTCGGCCGGTGAACTGAAACTTCCAGCGTTCCCCTTGCCGTCCAAGCTCGTTGGTGTTCCGCGGGAAGATGTAGTTCTCGAACGCATTGTCGAAGAGGGCGAACTCGACCCGCAGTCGTGTGCGGTCGACGCGAACGTAGCCATCGATACCGAGGCCGGTCTCCTGCTTGAGGCGCGGGTTGCCGACGTCGTACGAATACGCCGCGAGGTGCGGGCCATCGGAATACAGTTCGTTGAAATCCGGCGCGCGATATGAGCGACTCACGTTCACTCCCGCGCGGATCGAGGGGGCGAACTTCCAGTAGCCACCCAGCGCGCCGGAGAGCGCGCCGAAGGTCCGGGGGGCAGTCGGAATGCGCTCCCCCTGCACCACGACCACGCCGGGTTCCTTCGGCTCGTAGCGGGCGACATCGTACCGCAGGCCGATCTCGGCATGGGCCCGCTCACCGTCGTACTGCCCGATCAGGAATCCGGCGATCGTCCAATCGCGGGTTGACGGAGTGCGGAGAGCTCCGCCGGTGGCTACGTTCCGGAACTGCCCGCGCAGCCCCGCCGCGCCTTCGGTGAAGAGGCCCATCGCGGCAAACCGCGCGACAAGATCCAGCGTCGTCGTGCGCTGGTCAAACGACGTTCCGACTGTTCCCCCGGCGGTGATCTCGTCGTGCCCATAGCTCGTGTACGATGCGCTGCCGCGCAGACTCTCAAGGAACTCGCCGTCGCGGTGCCACTCGCCCTCGCTGCGTACCGACTGCCTCGCCATGTTGATGTCGACACCGGTCGGATGCGCGCCGACAAATCCTCCGGGCAGGCCGTATTCGTTGCTGTAACCGCGAGCGGCTGCGCCGAAGTGACCCCAGGGACCCGCGATCGCCGCCCCAAGGCCGGCGCCGAGGGTCCGCGCCTTCGTGTTCACGAGCGTGCCTGCCGGCGTGCGCAGGTCGCCGGTGGACCGTGCGCTTCCATCCGCGCGAACCGCAAACGAGCCCAGCGGCGCGCTGATCTGCGCTCCCAGCGTTCCTCCCGCCGCGGCGGACGCCGCCTGCGCGCTGAACGTTCCATGCACGCCATCGGGCCTCGAAACCGGGACCTCCTCCCGAATGACGTTCACCACCCCGCCGAGCGCGCTGCTTCCATAGAGAAGGGACATCGGGCCGCGCACCACCTCCATCTGGCGGGCCGTGACCGGGTCCACGGCGACGGCGTGGTCGCTCGACGTTGACGACAAATCGCCCGGCCGCGTGCCGTCCTCCAGTACGAGCACGCGATCGCCACTCAACCCGCGCAAGACCGGTCGCGAGGTCGCCGGACCCATGGAAGTCACCGCAACACCAGGTTGGCCGGAGAGCGTAGACGCAACGGTCGCGGAAAGCGCGCGGTCAAGCGCGGCGGCCGAGAGAACCGTGGTGGGAACAGTCGCGTCCGCGGCCGCGCGCTCATGCGTCGTGCCGGTTACGACCGTCGCCGCGAGTTGCAGGGGTGACGGGCGCATCGCGACGACGATCAGGGTGTCCGCTGGCGACGCGCTGACGGCAACGGTCTGCGACGCATACCCGATGCGCTGGACCACGAGTTGGTATCGGCCGGCAGGGATCTGCCCGAACGCGAATTGCCCGTCTTCGTGCGTCTGGGCTTCGCGATGGACCTCGATGAGTCGCACCCGTGCCACCGCCAAAGGATTGCCCGTACCGGCATCCTTTACAACGCCCCGCAGCATGGCCGCCTGCGCATTGGCGCAGAATGCGATTGAAACGGAGGCAAGGACCGCGCGGATGGCGGCAGCGCAAGAGGACGACATGAACCGGAGACTGAGAGTGATGACGGCGAATCCCTTGAGGGATCCGGGGTGATTCGAAACGCGCGCCCGTGCGCGCGCGCACGGCCAGGCGCGCGCGATGCCGCGCCCGGCCGGAACTCAGCGGGTCGGCGGTGCGCGCGACTGCGAGACGACCGTCGCACTGCCGTCAGCGCAGGCACGACGCGCGTCGAGAGGTGCATCGGGCCCGCCCAGGACGGGAGACGCCGCCGCCGGCGGCTGCGGCGCTGCCGCGGTGGTCAGCACGCGACAGAGATCGCAGTCGCCCTGATGAGCGGGGGCGCAGTTGCGCCTGGCCTGATCCTCGATGTGCGCGCCGGCGTCGCGGCTTTCCACATAGGTCGAGTCCGCCGCGATGACCAACGCCGGAGCGCCCGCCTGGAAAAGGGCGAATAGCGCCGCAAGGGCGCGCATCCGGAAGGTCAGCCGGCGCATTTCTTCCGAATATACCCACCTCGCTGCGCAGTCGTCGGCCCGCCGAAGCCTGGTCGAGTGACGAACCACCCGCCCTACCGCTGCCTGAACCAGACGAGCTTCACGACCAGCGCGCGGTCCGTCGGCGTGACGGCGTCGAGGATGGCGCGTGAGTCGTTTGTAGACCACATACAAGTACGAGAGGGGCGCGAACTCCCAGCTGAATCGCGCGTTCAAGGCTCCTCGCCTGGCAGCGGTGTTGTATTGGTAGAACGTTGCCAGCTGGACCTGCGGCGAGAGCGCGACCCGCAACTCCGGGGCGATAAGCCGCGTCGTGAGCGAGGTGTCGGCCATGCCAAGGTCGTGCAGGGCGTTGATATCCAGATCTACGTTAAACGCGACGTACGGCGACGGCGCCAGGCGCGCGGATGCCGTCACGCGATCACGACGGCCGTCGAAGTAGCCACCGGTGGAGACGTTGGTGCTGAGCGTCCACTTCGCACTCCTGTCGGTGCTCCCGTACCAACCGTAGCGCCAATAGTCGTTGCGGCCGGCGGCGATGGTCACGCCGGGCAACGGCGCGAAGTCGGCGGTCGGCCGCTGGAGGTGCCGTTCGACGTAGGAATACCACAGGGCGCCGCTACGATGCAGCACGTCGACGAAGGCCTGGATCCAGCCCTCCTGCAGCGTGAAGTCCTTCGGATCGTTGTAGAAGTACGTGATCACCGTTGGCTTGAACCAGACCACGCCCTTGGGCCGCCAGTCGGGCTGCAACTTGCCGGAGACGGCTGGACTGGTGACGAGCACATCCGGCCGCGAAACGAAGCCCGTGCGCGGGTTGTAGTCGGCAGTGACGAGTGCGCCGAGTATTCCGGTGTAGAGCGACGGTGCGTCGCGGCCCGCGAAGTACGCGGCCGCCACACCGGTCTTCCCGCGATCATGCGAGGTGGAGATCATGCCGTTGAGCTGGATCTGCTCGCTGATTCGGCCGACGCCGTCCGCGGCGAGAACGACGTTGGTCCCGGCGTCGCTGCCTGTGCCAGGCTCATCGTGGCGCACGGTCATCATGCCGCCAAGGCGCGCGGATCCGCCCATGAATCGGCTGCCGCGCAGCGCGCCGAAGGTCGCCGCACCATCGCCCTTGTACGCCGCCTGTCGCATCGTCATCGCGCCGAGCGTGGTCGTCGCACTGCGGTACGCGTACCGCGCCCCGGCGTCGACAGGGACCGGCGTCCCGTCGGAGGCGAGCCCGATCGTCCGCGAGAAGAATGGCTGCACGGCGAAGCGCCCCGGGGGGCGCCCACACGCCCAACACATCGGCGTTCTGGAGGAAGAACTGCCGACGTTCCGGAAAGAACACCGAGAAGCGTTCGAGGTTTACGACCTGACGGTCAGCGTCCGCCTGGGCGAAGTCCGTGCGCACAGTGAAGTCGACGGCGCTGTTGGCGTTGGGCGCCCAGATGACCTCGCCGCCGACGGCACCGCGCGTGGCGATCGTTGCGCGACCCAGCTGCGCGGAACTCGCGAGCGTGTACGGCCGCACGCGCACCGACGGCCGCGCCGGCGGCGGTTGGATACCCGCGACCGCGCCGGCGAACGTGAGGCGATACGACGATAACTGGCGCGGGAACGGGGCCCAGGCGGAGGTCTCGAGTGCGTGCCGGGCGTTGCGGAGGAAGTTCACGTCCCAGGTGGTCCCGGCCGGCGCATAGCGCATGGTCGCCCAGGGAAGCGCGAACTCCGCGGTCCACGCTGAATCGGTGACCTCGGTGCGGACGTGCCAAAGCGCATCCCAATTCTCGTTCTCCTTGTCACCGCCGTCGAAGGCCTGCACGTCGCGCTGGGCGCCGTAGGGCGTGGCCGAGAACTGATACGCGGTGCGGCGGTCGCCGAGTGGGCCGATAGTGACCGAGAAGTTCTCGTTCTCAGAGAAATCGAACTCACGGCGGAGGTCCCTGACGCGAATGGCGCCACGACCCTGCGGCAACCGCATCTCGGCGGCGACGTACAGGTATTCCTCGTCATACAGCAATCGCACGCGCGTGGTATGCCTCGACTCGCGCGCGTAGTCGGGCCGGACGACGTGAAAGTCGGTGACAGGCGTGGCGGTCTGCCAGACCGCGTCGTCGAGCCGACCGTCGATGCGGGGCGCGCTGGCCGCCCGCAGCGCCGCCAGAGTCGGGCGCGGCGCGGCGAAAGGGTCGGCGGCATTGTTCGTCGCGCCTTCCGATCCTCGCGCAAGCGCCTCGCGCCAGAGTGCCGCGATCCCGCTTCCCTGAGGGCCGAGGAAGCGCGCGCGGCGCTCGACGTACGCTTGATGGATCGGCGCCGCGGCGGCGCGCAACGCGCGATCGGCATCGGACTCCGGCGCGTTGAGCGGCACCGCATAGACGAAACTCGAAAGCGTCGGCGGGGCTCCCTCGCGTTCGGGGTACTTGCGGAACGTCTCGATGCGACGGAAGTCCCGACGCACAAACTCGCCGCCGCGCGCCTGCTGCTCGCCGGCCTCGACGAAGAAGTCGACCGCTTCCTTCGGATAGCCGAACAGGTAGCCGTAGCCACGCCAGCGCTGTGCGCGCGGTGCACGTTCCACCCGGTCGATAACATCCGCGGCGGGCGTCTCGGCCGTCACGCCGATCGAATCCCAGAACACGCGCTGGCGTTGGATCTCGCGGCGAAGACTGGCGCGGTGGACGATATAGGTGTCGGCCGAGCGGTAGCGCGTACCGTCGGGACGCGCAAAGGTCGCCGCGTACTCCAGGACGTGCGCTTCAAGCTCGCCGCAGCGCAGGGCGGAGGCCGCCGCGCGCAGCCGCGAGAGCGAGTCGAGGGCCGACGCGCGCGCGGTGGAATCCATCGGAATCGTGACGCCGCCGAGATCGCTGCTGACGGGCTTGAGTCCGCCGGCGAGTGTGTAGAGTCCTTCGCCGTCACTGGCCGCGAGCAGCATCGCTTCGGCCGTACTGCGCGTGGGTGCCGCGAGCGCCGCGAAATCGAAGCAGCGCTGCTGCGCCGCAGCCGGCGTGGACAGCGAAAGGGCGGCACCGAAGACCGTCGTGGACACGAATCGCATAGCGGGAGGATAGGCCTCGGATGCGACGAAGCCGCTCGGCGGGCAGCGAACGGCTCGTGCGGGCCGGTGAACAGCCATCGGATGCTGTTCACCAGAGCGCGACGACCGCCTGGCCCTTCATGGCGACCGCCTCGCGTTGGCGCGAGGCGAGCAACCCGACCTGTCGTATCTTTCGACCGTGACTCCGAGTTCGCTCAACGCGATCATCCACCTGACGGGCTTCGGCGCCGGCATCGCCCTCTATGGGCTCCTGGCCGTGATGGCACGCCCGTCGTCGCGGCCCGGCGGCGAGCGGCTGTCCTTCGCCACCGCGATGCTCGGTCTCACGTGGAACTCGGGCGCAATGGCGCTCTTCGGCGTGCGAGACTTGGCGGCGGTCGCCGCCCCTCTGTGGCTGGCGCCGGTCTCTTACGCGGCCCTCGGCTTCCTTCCGGCGGTTGCGGTGCACGCGGCCGTCGCGGCACAACCGCTCAGGCTGTCCGGGGTGCACGTCATCGCGGCGTACGCGATCTCGCTGCTGGCCGCCGCCTGGCAGCTGGTGGCGCCGTTGCAGGGAGCGACTGTACCCGTGCCGGCGGCGATGCTGGTGCTGACCATCGGGAACGTGGCGCTCGTCGGGTCGCTTCTGCTCGCGCCGCGAAGTCGCACCTGGGGCCGCCAACTCTCGACGGTCGCCTTGGCCATCTTCGCGGTAATGGCCCTGCACCTGAGCGCGCACGCCGACGCGGACGAAGCCTGGTGGTCGGCTTTGCTCGGACACCACGCATCGCTGCCGCTGGCGTTGGCGATCCTGTATCAGGACTATCGATTCGCGTTGGCGGACGTGTTCCTCAAGCGGGCCTTGTCCCTGCTGGCCGTAACGGCGGTGGCCGCGACGTTACTGGCGACGGTCGTGCTCCCGGTGTTGTCCGCAGGGATCGCGAGCGGCAACGACCAGACATTGCCGGTGGTGCTGGTGCTCACGCTCTGGGTTGCGACCGCGCTGCTGACCCCGCGGCTGCTGCGCGGCATCGAGACCTTTGTGGAGCGGACGCTGCTGCGGCGTCGCGAGCCGCAGGAACTCCTCGAGGCGCTCGCAGTGGAGATCCGCGGCGCGGACGATGTCGGCGCCGTGCTGGCCGCGGGCACGCGGGCGATCGGGGCCGCACTGTCGGCGCGCGAGAGCCGGTGGACCGCATCGGCGACGACCGCGCCGCAGCCCGACGTGGTCATCGAGGAGCGGGGCACGCGTGCGCGCGTATGGATCCAGGTGGACGCGGGGCCGCACTATGTCATCAGCGCCGAGCTCCCGGCGGGCGGGCGGCGTGTGCTCTCGGAAGACCGGGCGCTGCTGGCGACCATCGCGGCGCAGCTCGGCCGACGCATCGAAGCGCTGCATGCCGCGGACGAGCGTGTGGCCCGCGACATCCGCGAAGAGAGCCTGCGACGCCTCACGTCGGAGGCGGAGCTCGAGGCGCTGCGCGCCCAGCTGCATCCGCACTTCCTGTTCAATGCGCTGAACACGCTCGGCCACCTGATGCAGGTCGCGCCCGACCGGGCCCGACGCACCCTGTACCGCCTGACCTCATTGTTGCGCGCGGTGCTGCGGCGCTCCGACGAACGGCAGAGCATGTTGGGCGACGAACTGGCGTTGGTTGAGGACTATCTTGGCATCGAGCAGGAACGCTTCGAGGAACGCCTGACGGTGCTCCTCGATGTGCCGACCGCGCTACGTGAAGTCAGGGTGCCGCCGCTCGTGCTCCAGACCTTGGTCGAGAACGCGATCAAGCACGGCATCTCGCCGCTGGCGCGCGGCGGCACGCTGAGCGTGTCGGCGCGGCTCGATGGCGGCCAGTTGGTGCTCACCGTTCGCGACACCGGTCGGGGCACGCCGACGGCAACAGCGCAGGTGCCGAGCCGTGCCGGCGTCGGGTTGAGCAACCTCGCCCGTCGCTTGGAGCGACTCTACGGAAGCGAGGCCGCATTGCGCTTCTCGAGCGGTCCGGAGACGGGCACGACGGTCAGCATCCACATGCCGGCGAACCATCTCGCACCTGAGTCGTGGCGGGCCGCCTCGTGAGCGGGCCGCTGAAGGTGGTACTCGCCGATGACGAACGACCAGCGCGGTCCTTCCTCGCGGCCTTGCTGCGGCATCATAAGGAAGTGGAGATCGTCGGCGAGGCCGCGGACGGCGCGAGTGCCGTCCGCCTGGTGGAGCAACTCAGGCCGGACCTCGTGTTCCTCGACCTGCAGATGCCCGAACTCGATGGTCTCGAGGTCGTCCGCTTGCTCAAGCCCGCGGCGATGCCGCTTATCGTATTTGTGACAGCCTACGAGCAGTACGCGGTGCAGGCGTTCGAGGCGCATGCGGTGGACTACCTCCTGAAGCCGGTCGAGCCGATGCGACTGGCCCGTGCGTTGCAGCGTGCGCAGGACCGGCTCGAACGCGACGACGTACGGGCGAGCGCGCGGGTGGCGAAAGCCGTTGCGAGCATCGAGGCGGCGGGCAGCCGCGGGTTCCTGCGGCGCCTGCCGGTGCGGCACGGGGACGACGTGGTGCTGCTGCCGGTCGAACGCATCGCCGCCCTGGAAGCACGAGACGACACGGTGCGCGTCACGACTGCCGCGAACGAACGCTTCACTGCGCACGTGCGCCTGAAGGACCTGGAGGCGCGACTCGACCAGGAGCGCTTCGTGCGCCTCTCGCGCAGCGTGATCTGCAACAGCGACCTCATCGCGCGCGTCACGCCGCTGGATGGCGGGTTGCTGCAGTTCACGCTGGCGAGCGGACTGCGCCTGACCGCGAGCCGAATGCAGTCGCGGAAATTGCGGGGGCAATTGCTGGACCTCTAGGATGACGCTCGGCGTCGGACGGTGCCAGCCGACGCCCCGTGGCCGCCACTCAACCGCCGCCGCGAGCCGCTCGCCTTTCACCGCAAGCACGGCCAGCGACCGGGTCAGAGATTTCCCGGATGGCCTACTCTCCCCTGCTCGAAGCCCGTGGCTTGACCAAGCGCTACGGCGACACCGTTGCACTCGACGCCCTCGACCTCGGCGTGAACTCGGGCGAGGTCTACTGCCTCCTCGGCGCCAATGGCGCGGGGAAATCCACGGCCATCAACTGCTTCCTCGATTTCGTGCGCCCGGACACCGGCTCAGCGCTGATCGGGGGCAGCGTCGTCGCCGACGATCCCATCGGCACGAAGCAGCGACTCGCGTACATCCCCGAGACCGTGATGCTCTACGGGAATCTTTCGGCCGTCGAAAACCTCGAGTACTTCGCCACGTTGGCGACGGGCACGCGACCGGCGCGCCCGGACCTTCTCAAGCACCTGATCACGGCCGGGCTCACGGAGGTGCAGGCGGACCAGCGGGTGGGCGGCTTTTCGAAGGGAATGCGGCAGAAGGTCGGCATCGCCATCGCGCTGGCCAAGGGCGCGGACGTGCTGCTGCTGGATGAGCCCACCTCCGGGCTGGACCCGAAAGCTTCAAACGAGTTCCATGGCCTGCTTGGGATGCTGCGGGCACACGGTGCCGCGGTGCTGATGGCCACGCACGACCTGTTTCGCGCCAAGGAGTCCGGCACGCGCGTCGGAATCATGAAGCGCGGACGCAAGGTCGCCGAACTCCGGACGGACGAGATCGGCCACGCCGACCTCGAGCAGCTCTACCTCCAACACATGCACGACTGAGGTGCCGATGATTGCGACGATTGCAGCAAAAGAGTTCCGCGAGCTGGTGCGCGATGGGCGGTTCCGGTGGGCGGCGGTCGTGGTGGGCAGCCTGCTCATCGTCGCCGCGCTGGCCGGCTGGACAGCCTGGCGCACGCAGGCGCAGACCCGCGATGCGGCGCAATCCACGATGCAGGCGATGTGGTTCAACCAGCCCGCGAAGAATCCGCACTCGGCGGCGCACTATGGCCTCTGGGCGTTCAAGCCGCAGATGCCGCTGGGCTTCATCGACCGCGGCGTCGATCCGTACACCGGCACGGCGTCGTGGCTCGAGGCGCATCGGCAGAACGAGTTCCGCTTCCGCCCCGCGATGGACGCCACCGCTGCGCAGCGGTTCGGCGAGTGGACAACCGCCGGCGTGCTGCAGCTGCTGGTGCCCTTGCTCATCATCCTGCTGGCGCACGGGGCCTTCGCCGGCGAGCGTGAGCGCGGTACCCTGCGCCAGCTCGCGTCGTTGGGCGTGCCGGCGCGGACCCTGCTGATCGGCAAGGCGGTTGGCATTGGCGGCGCGATGGGCCTGCTCCTCGTGCCTGTCGCCGCCGTGGGGGCGGCCCTGGTGATGCGCGACTCCGGTGCCGATGGACTCTTCCGGTTGTTCGCGCTCGGCGGCGTGTACTTCGCGTACTTCACGCTGTTCCTTGTGCTGACCCTCTTCGTGTCCGCGCGGGCCGCCAGCGCGCGCGGGGCACTCATCGTGCTGCTGTCGCTGTGGGCGTGGAACGGTCTGGTCGCGCCGCGCCTCGCGGCGGACATGGCGCGCGGCGTCGCGCCCACGCCGACCGCGCGCGCGTTCAGCGCGGACGTGCAACGCTCGTTGGCGAACGGGGTGGATGGGCACTCGCCGGCGAGCACCCGCAATCGCCTGCTGCAGGATTCCCTGCTTGCGGCGCACGGCGTCAGTCACGTGGATTCCCTGCCGTTCAACTACTCCGGCTACTCGATGCAGCGCGGCGAGGAGCACGCCAACGGGGTCTTTGATCACCACTTCGGCGAACTCTGGGCACAGTATGCGGCGCAGGATCGCGCGCAACTCGCTGGCGCCGTCGTCGCGCCGCTGGTCGCCGTGCGGCAACTCTCGATGGCGATCGCCGGCACCGACTTCGCGCAGCACCGCGCATTCGCCGACGCCGCCGAATCGTACCGGCGCCTGCTCAACAAGGCGATGAATGATGCGATCGCCGACCACGCCGCCCCGGGCCAGGGGTTCTCCTACCTGGGAGATTCCACGCTTTGGGCCGGTGTCGGACCATTCGAGTACGAGGCGCCGGGTCTCGGACGCGTGCTGGTGGCGCAGGCCCCGAGCCTGCTCTTCGTCACGGCGTGGCTGTTCGCCCTCGTGGTCACCGTGCGCCGCGAACGCCGCCTTTCGGTCCTCTGAACGATGTCGTTCCTGACGATGCTCCGCTTCGAATGGCGTGTGCTGCGGCGCGAGCGATTGCTGTGGGTCGCCGTGGTCTTTTTCGGCGCCCTCGGCCTCTACGCCGCGTCCTCCGGCGCGCGCTTCACGGCGCAGCAGCGGCTGACCATTGCCGAACTGGAGCAAGCACACGCTCAGCGGCGCGACAGCCTCGGGCAGTTGCTCGGGCGCCTGCACGCGGGCGACACCTCACGCAGGGTCTCCGCCTTCGCCGATCCACGCAGTCCGGCCGTCGTCGGGCGCGGGCTTGGTGCTCCCTACACGATCCTCCCGCCGGCCGCGCTGGCGCCCCTGGCCATCGGCCAGCGCGACGTGCAGCCGTTCTGGGCTCAGGCCAGCACGCGGACCAAGCAGACGTTCTTCGTGAACGACGAGATCGAGAACCCCGCCGTGCTGGTCAGCGGCCGCCTCGACCTCGCGTTCGTGATCCTCGTGGTGTACCCGCTGATCATCCTCGCCCTGACCTTCGACGCGGTCGCGGGTGAGCGCGAACGCGGCACACTGGCCATCGTGCTGGCGCAACCCGTGGATCCCCGACGCGTGCTCGGGGCAAAGCTTGCCGCCCGCGCCCTGCTCGCGTTGGCGCTCGCGCTCGGGCTGACCTTCGTCGCGGTGCTTCTGACCGGTGTGTCGCTCGGCGACCCGGATACGTGGCTCCGCCTCGCGCTGTGGTGCGCGGTGATCGTGGTTTACGGTGCATTCTGGTTCGGCATCTCGATGGCGGTGAACGCCGCGCGGATGAGCGCCGCGGCGAGTGCGGTGTCGCTCCTTGCCGCATGGTTGGGCGTCGTCGTGGTGCTGCCCGCTGTCGCCGCTGCTGTGGTGACCGTGACGCACCCGTCGCCGTCGCGCATCGCGCTGACTACACGCTTGCGGGAGGCGACGGACGCCGCGTCCGCCAAGCGCGAGGACGCGATGGCGTCCTTCCTCCTCGATCACCCCGCGTACATCGCCGATGCGTCGGGAGGCGCACCGGATCCCAACGTCGTCTCGATGGCGTTGCAGGACGCCGCCGAACGCGTGATGGCGCCCGAGTACGCCGCCTTCGACGCCGCGCTGGACGCCCAGCGCGACGCCGCGGCATCCTTCCGCTTCCTGAGCCCGGCCTTGGTTACGCAGGCCGCGCTGCTCGATCTCGCTGGAGCCGGCGAAGCGCGCTTCCGGGCCTACGAGCGGCAGTTCGACACGTACCACGCCGAGTGGCGCGATTTCTTTTTCTCGCGCACGCTGAGTCGCCGATCATTGTCGCCGACCGACTGGGATGCCATACCGATGTTTCGGTTCGCTGAGGAGTCCGCGAGCGCCCTGTGGCGTCGCCTCGCGCCGGGGCTGGGGATGACGCTGCTGCTCGCGATGGCCTTGGCGGCACTCGGGCGGCGCGGACTGACTGCCGCCGCGCAGGCGCGGTGACGGGTTGGCCGTACGAGGGTCAGAGCGCGCGGGCGTCAATCGGGTTTGGCGGTCGCGACTTGGCTGTGCTGGTCGATTTCCATCTCTGGTGCCTGGGGCAGGACATCAGGTACGGCGACGGCAACCTTCTTCTGTCGTACGGTGCCGAGCGGGAGCGGCCGCCCGCCGGCATCGAGGGAAGTTCCCGCTATACGATCATCGGGCCGGACACGAGCGCCCTCTTCATCTGGGGATTCGCGTTCGTCCTGCGCGCCGGCGATGGGCCACCGACCATGCTGCGACGCCATCAGTTCAGCGCACGCCTGTTGACATCCGGGTTCCACCCACCGGAGGTGTGGCGGGCGACCGACCTGCCGCGTGGCGTCGCCGCGCGCGAGGAGGCACAGCGTCGCACGGTTGCGCACGGCATGGAGGCGTTGGCCGCGCGATTGGCCGACTATGAACGGTGGGTGCATCTGCAAGCCGGGCCCGACTGGCGCCTGACCTGCTACGCGCGCATGCCACGGGCGAAGCGCTTGCGGACGCCACGTGCCCCCGCCTTCCTCGCCGAGTCCTGGTCGAGCCTGTGCAGCAACCACCATGCTCGACCGTCTCCCGCGACGCCTTCGCCGGCGTCGCCCCACGATTCCCCTCTCGCCCTGAGTGCCTGACGATGGCTACCAAAACGCTGCCTGTGACCGTGCTGAGCGGGTTCCTCGGCGCCGGCAAGACCACGCTGCTCAATCACGTGCTGTCCAATCGCGAGGGGCTTCGCGTGGCGGTCATCGTGAACGATATGAGTGAGATCAACATCGACGCCCAGCTGGTACGCGACGGCGGCGCGGCGCTGGATCGCGTCGAGGAACGCCTCGTCGAAATGACAAATGGCTGCATCTGCTGCACGCTACGCGATGATCTCCTCGTCGAGGTGCGCCGCCTCGCCGAGGAAGGGCGGTTCGACTACCTGCTGATCGAGAGCACCGGGATCGGCGAACCGATGCCTGTGGCCGCGACGTTTTCCTTCCGTGACGAAGAGGGCCGGGCCTTGGAGGACGTCGCGGCGCTCGACACCATGGTGACGGTGGTCGATGCCTCGGCGTTCCGCCGAGACCTCGACGAAGCGGCGGACCTCGCGGCACGCGGACTGGCTGCGGGCGAGGGAGACGAACGCACGATCGCCGACCTGCTCGTGGACCAAGTCGAGTTCGCCAACGTCATCGTGCTCAACAAGTCCGACCTCGTGACGCCCGAGGCACTGGCGGAACTCGAGGCCATCATCCACCACCTGAATCCGGACGCCACCATCGTAAGATCTGTACACGGACGTGTCCCCTCCGCGCAGGTCCTGGGCACAGGCCTGTACGACGTCGAAGCCGCCGCCGCGATGCCAGGGTGGAGCAAGGAGCTGCGCGGGGAGCACATTCCCGAGACACTGGAGTACGGCATTTCCAGCTTCGTCTACCAGGCGCCGCGCCCCTTCCATCCCGGTCGCCTGATGCCGACGGTGGTTTTAGGGTTCCCAGGTGTCGTGCGATCCAAGGGATGGCTCTGGTTCGCCACGCGCCCGGACCTCGTCGGCAATTGGTCGCTCGCGGGAGGGTCACTCGATATCACGCCAGCCGGGTTCTGGACCGAGGATGCGCCGCGCGGGCAGACGCTGGTGTTCATCGGTATCGGCATGAACGAGTCGGCGATCACGGCGGCGCTGAACGAAGCCTTGCTCACGGACGAGGAGTTCGCGGCGGGACCGGCGGTGTGGACGGTGTTCGCGGATCCGTTCCCGGCGTGGCCAGTGATCGACGAAGAGCACGAGCACGCGGACGAGGACGGCGAGGCGGATGAGGAGGAGGCGGACCGGCCGTGGTGAGGCGGTAGCCGATCGCGCGGTGTCGGCCGCGACCCGCCCATACCGCGCACTGTACGCCAAGAGCCGCTGATCGCTCCCCTGCTGGATCGTGATCCGGCGCAAGCGGTCCAGCCGTTCGACGCGTCCGAAAGGCCGTTCTCGTGCGCCTAATGGCCGGTTGACCGACCAGGCAGGCGGTCCGCGCGGATTCCGTGCGATTGTCCACCCCTCACCAATGCACATCGTCGAAGGGTACCTCCCGTTCTCCCACGCTGTTGCATGGACCGCGATTTCCGCGCCGTTCGCCGTGCACTCCGCGCGCGCCGTCCGTCAGGCGGTGGACACGTCGCGCGTCATGCGTATGCGGCTCGCCGCCAGCGGTGCCTTCGTGTTGCTGCTTTCGTCGCTCAAGCTCCCGTCGGTCGCCGGCAGCAGTTCGCATCCGACCGGCACGGGATTGGGAAGTGTGCTGGTAGGCGCAGCCGCGATGCCGACGCTCGCCGGCCTTGTCCTCTTGTTCCAGGCGATCCTGTTGGCGCACGGCGGGCTGACCACGCTGGGTGCCAATCTCTTCTCGTTGGGCGTGGTCGGTCCGTGGATGGCCGTCGGGACCTATCGGCTTATGGTCCGCGTGCGATGCTCGGCGGTGGTCGCTGCAGGGTGCGCCGCGACCCTCGCCGATCTTGCGACCTACGCCACGACCTCGCTGCAGCTCGCGCTGGCATTTCCTCAGTCGCAGGGTGGTGTGACCGCCGCCTTCCTCAAGTTCGCTGCCGTCTTCGCGTTCACGCAGCTCCCGCTGGCCGCGCTTGAGGGCGTGTTTACCTCGCTCGTCTGGCGCGCACTTCACGGCGTGGAGACCACGCCTGCACCGAGGTCGGCGTGAGCAGGCGTCGGACAACCCCGCCGGTCGCGCTTGGCGCGGCCATCGGCGGTGTGGCCGTGGCAGCGATGCTGCAGCAGTGGAGCGCGGGTCGCCAAGGCACCGATGATCGCGCCCGGGAGACCGTCGATGCGGTGGCGCCCACCTACGAGCGCTGGGTGGAACCGGTGCGCAAGAACACGCCCGCGCAGGAACGCTGGCTGTTCCTTCTGCAGGGGGCGTTAGGCGCGACGGTGTTCGCCGTGGCCGTACATCACCTCCGTCGGGGCGGATCGCGTGCATCGGAGTGATCAGTTCACGCGGCGTGGAGGATGGAGCCAGCGTCATCCCGGTGAGCTGCTCCTGCTCTCCGGCGGACTGGCGCTGGGCGCCGTGTTGGCGCCGCCGCCGGGTGGCTGGCTCGCCGCCGTAATGGCGTTGGTCTGCCTCCTCGGCCCAGCGCGCGTGCCACCGGCGCGGGTGCTGCGCGCATTGATGCCTCCGCTCGTGTTTCTGATACTGGCGTCGTTGACGCTGGTGCTGCAGATCCGCGTCGATCGCAGCAGCCTCACGTGGTGGGCGACGGATCCTTCGACCGCTCTGGTCGCGTTCCAGCGCGGACTCGGAGGCACGGCCGCAATGCTGCTGCTCGCGCTCACCGCGCGGCTGCCGGAGCTCCTGCGCGTGCTGCGCTCGCTCGGCCTCCCCGCCGCTGTGTGCGATATCGGACTCGGCATGTTCCGCATGCTGTTCGTGCTCGCGAGTGAACGGCGTCGGATGCAGACCGCGCTCACCCTGCGCGGCGGGACACGCGACCTCCGTTCCCGTTGGCGTGGCGTGGTCGCGCTGACGGTCGGGCTGCTCGGCCGGGCGCTCGCGCGCGCTGATCGGATGGATCGCGCCCTCCAGCTGCGCAGTCCGGCGGGCCTGCTGGCGGTGGTGCCGCAACACGCGCCGCTGAGCGCGGAGGGTCTGGTCGCCGCCGGTGCGATCGTCGCGATCGTCCCGGTGGCCCTCTGGGCGCTGCGATGACCATGCCGGCATGCGACCTCGCACTCGAGCACGTCGCGGCCGGCTACGGTGGCGACGACGCGGTGCGCGACCTTACGCTGCATTGTGCGCCGGGCACCATCACGGCGATCCTCGGCGAGAACGGCTCCGGGAAGTCTACCGCCCTGCATGTCGCGGCCGGGCTGCTGGCACCGCGGCGTGGCGCCGTACGCGCCGGCGATCACACGCTCACCGCCACCGGCCCGAGCCGCACCGCGTGGCGTGCGCGCGTCGGGTTCGTGATGCACGATCCGGACGATCAGCTCTTCGGGAGCTCGGTCTGCGAAGACATCGGGTTCGGGCCGGTGAATCTCGGATTGTCGCACGATGAAGTCGGCCGACGCGTGGATGAAGCGTCCGCGGCGCTCGATCTCGACGAACTGCACGACGCCGCTCCGCACGTCCTGAGCCACGGCCAGAAGCTTCGGACGGTGATCGCCGGGATCGTCGCGATGCAGCCGAGCGTCCTGTTGTTCGATGAACCGACGAGCGGTCTTGATGCGTCCTCCGCTGAGGCGTTCGAGGTGCTGCTCCTGCGCCTGCGGCGCGACGGTCGCACCATCGTGCTCAGCACGCACGATGTCGATCTCGCGTGGCGGATCGCGGATGCAGTCGCGGTGCTCGATCGCGGACGCACTGTGGCGCAGGGATCGATTTCCCATGTCCTTGGCAGCGGGGCCGCCTGCGCCTGCATCGGTGTCCGTACGCCGAGCGCAGTTGCGGTATGCGATCGTCTCGCGGCGATCGGACTCATGCCGCGTGGCATGCGCTCGCCGCGCACTCTGTCCGACGCACTGCGCCTCGTTGCACCGCCAACGACTCATCCCGACGGGGTCTCGGCTTGACCGACGGCCTCGAGACGAAACGCCGCTCGCTCGCGTCGATCATCGTGTGCGTCGGGTGTTGCTGCGGTCGCGTCGACCGCGGCCGCCCCGCCGTACCCGTTGACTACCTCAAGGCCGAGTTCAAGTCCCGCAAACTGTTGCACCGTGTCCACCTGACGATCTCGGGCTGTCTGGGACCGTGTGATGTACCCAACGTGGTTGCGATCGCCACCGAAGAAGGCACCACGTACCTTGGCAACCTCACCCAGTTCAGCCACTTCGAAGCCCTCGTCGAATGGGCGACCGCCTCGTGGGCCGCCGGGACGCTGCTTCCGCTCCCGGCGTCGCTCGCCTCGCAGGTATTCGAGCGCTTCGCGACGCCGTCGGTCTCCGGTACGCCGCTCGGGGCTTAGCCACCTGCGACCTGCCGCGCCGAGAGCCGTTCATCACCTCCGGTGTGCCCGCGCGCCCGTCGCGACCGCGACGCTCCAGCAATAGCCGATCACAAGGCCGGTCCAACTCAGCGCCATGCCGCCGAGCGACAGCACGATGAGCACGATGTCCCACAGCGGACGTTGAGACCCGAACCAAGGGAAGTCGAAATCGTGTAGTCCGACGTACAACCAGCGATTCCAGCGACTGCGTGTGACCATCTTGCGCGCCACCTGCCCTGTGCGCGGATCCAGATAGAACGCCGTGGACCCGGCATCGTCGAATCGGCCGCGCAGGACCGGAAGTGGCAGGCGTCCTTCGGTGTCATAGTAGTAGGCGTCGTACCGATGCAGCGTGTCCACCGCCACGAGACGTGTACCCGGCGACAGGCTGGCGATGTGCGCCACGAGCCCCTCCAGCGGGAGTGCCGCCAGGACCTGTGGGCCAGCGGAGTCGGCGCGCACAAGTTGCGTACGGTCCGCGTCGATGTAGGCCAGCCAATAGGGGATGCCATCGACCGCCACTGGCTGCAGCTCGCGCGCGGCAGCGGTCTCACCCAGCGCTACGACGGCCGCGGCCGCGTCGACGCGGAAGGCGGCGGGATCGATCGCCCCTCCGCTCCACGCGAGACGATCAGCTCGCGACGGACCCGTGCTCGGACTCCAGTCGAGCGGGTTCATCGACATCATGCCACTGAAGACCCAGGTACAGGCGGTCGCACCGAACACCAGGCCGAGCACGTGGTGCCAGCGCATCCAGAAGCTGCGATACGGCGTGCGCGGCAGCGCCGTACCGGCGAGTGACCCGCTCCGCCGACGGATCAGACGCCACCGGAACTGCCACACGCCGATCGCCAGCCCGGCCACGCACATCACCGTACCGAGCGCCGACACCACGATCACAAGCCAGGCCCACACGCTCGCGTGCCGGCGGAGCATCGTCGGGTAGATCCAATGTGGAATCGCGCCGAACCACGCGGCCAGCCGTTCGGCGCGCGTGGAGTGATGGACTACATCGACGGCACGCGGCGACACGTAGAGTCGCGTGCCTTTGCCATCCGCGATATCCCAGCGATGCAGCGGCATCTGGTTCCGGACCGTGCGCGTGAGCGTCCACTGGTCGCTGTCATACAGCGCCCCGCGGAATGCCATGGGGACGGTGGAATCGCGCAGGAACTCGCGCGCGAGCGCGGCGGTCCCCGTGGTATCGAGCGGCGCGATCGGTCGCCCGTCGTCCGCGCGGAAGGCGAGTTGACGGCCCGCGGCATCGGTCCATCGCCAAACCGGCTCGCCGCGCGCCATACCCAACCGCAACGTGCTCGGCGCGTCACCGGGTGCCGGACGCGCCAGGGCCGCGTACGTGGCGGCGGCGGTGCATGCTGCGCACCGCAGCGGCGGGATCGTATCGAGGCGCTCGCGCGCGGTGAGGTTCGGGTATCCCGCATACATCATGACGATGCCGGAACCGAACCATACGAGAAAGAGGGCGCAAAGCCCGACCCCGAGCCACAGGTGCACGAGGATAGTCCAACGCTTGAGACGGGCGGAGGATAGCGGCGATCTCCTCGGGAACGAGCGATCGCCTGCGGTGATATCGTGTCGCGGCATCCGGCCAGTATGCATCCGCGGTGTACGTCTCTGCGCCAGTGAACCGGCCCGACGACCGTTCCGAGCGGGTGAACGGCCTCCGACTCCAGTCGAACGTCCGTGCGTGCCCCGCGATCGCGGCAGTATCGGACCCGGCCCGACCGCCCTCGTGCGACGCCCGTTGGGTGGGCAATTCCGTCCACTGGGCTGGTCCAGGCGGCACGTGAAGTCGGGTCGGTGAGAACTTGGGGCTCCGGTATCCGACTGCTCCTCCCCCCCCACCGCCTCTCACCGCGACCGCCCATGAGCACTGAATCTCTCGTTCCGGTCACCGTCCTCACCGGTTTCCTCGGCGCCGGCAAGACCACGCTCCTCAATCGCATTCTCACCGAACAGCACGGCAAGCGGATCGCGGTCATTGAGAACGAATTCGGCGAGATCGGTATCGACAACAGCCTGGTGATCAACGCCGAGGAAGAAGTGTTCGAGATGAACAATGGCTGCATCTGCTGCACCGTCCGCGGCGACCTGATCCGCATCCTCGGCAGCCTGATGAAGCGTCGGGAACGGTTCGACTACATCCTCATCGAGACCACCGGACTCGCCGATCCGGCGCCCGTCGCGCAGACCTTTTTCGTCGACGACGACATCCGGTCGAAGCTGCGACTCGACGGGGTGGTCACGCTCGTCGACGCGAAGCATGTGTGGCTGCACATTGATGAGTCGAGCGAGTGCCAGGAGCAGATTGCGTTCGCGGACGTGATCGTGCTCAACAAGATCGACCTCGTCCCGGCGGACCAGGTGGACACACTCGAAGCGCGGATCCGCAGCATGAACGCCATGGCGCGCATCATCCGCGCGGAGAACGCGAACGTCGGGATCCCGGCGATCCTCGATGTCGGCGGATTCGATCTGGCGCGCGCGCTGGAGACCAAGCCAACGTTTCTCGAGCCGGAGTATCCGTTCGAGTGGGGTGGTGCATACGCGCTCAGGGCCGGAACGTACACCCTCACCATGCAGGAGGGGCCGGATCCCACCATGGACCTCCTGCTCGTTCGGCACGACGGTGCCGACAACGCGGTCCGCGAGCAGACGGAACATGCCGCGCGTCGCTTTTCGTATGAGGCCGTGCCGTACGGGCCCGGCGGTATCCTTACCCCCGGCGACGTCCCGTCGTCGCTGCAACTCGCGAGTCGCGGCGCGTCGCAGTTCCTGGTCGAGATTCCGGCGGACGGTACCTACGTGCTCTACACGGAACATCGCCCGGAGGAGTTCGCCGCCACGCTCATGGCGAAGGACGGTGCGACGGTGTCACCGATCAGCGAGCACACCTACAATCCCGAACACGAGCACGACGATGAAGTCACCTCGGTGGGCATCGCCACGCCCGGGAGCCTCGACGGGAAGAAGCTGAACGCGTGGTTCTCCGCCCTGCTCATGGAGAAGGGCGTGGACATCTTCCGCATGAAGGGCATCCTGTCTCTCAAGGGCGAGGCAGAGCGGTTCGTGTTCCAAGGCGTCCACATGCTGTTCGACGCGCGGCCCGGTGGCGCGTGGCGCGTGAATGAGACCCGGCACAATCAGTTGGTGTTCATCGGCCGCAACCTCAACCGGGCCGAACTTGAGAGCGGATTCCGCAACTGCCTCGCATGAGTCGCTCGGACACCGGCGCGCCGGCGACCCTGGTGCGCGGCCGCTGGGCCGTGCGGATCCCGGAGTACCCTCTCGCCCTCACGTGGACCGACCGCGCCGGCGACCGCCTCGCGATGATCAGTGCCGAAGGCACACTGGCGTCGATCGAGACCGTGGACGGTGACGGACTCTGGCGCGTGCAGGCACACAAGGGCGGCGCCTGCACCGTTCAGGCTTCGCCCGACGGCAGCACTCTTGCCTCCGGCGGACAGGACGGATACGCCCGCCTGTGGGACGCCGATCAGGGGGAACAGCTCGCCGAGATCGCGCTGAAAGGCTGGGTGGAACACGCCGCGTGGGCGCCGAACGGCGAATGGATCGCGGTCGCCGCCGGACGCGTCGTCACTCTTTGTACGAAGGCCGGGACCGTCGCAGCCACGTGGGGCGATCACCCGAGCACGATCTCCTCGCTGGCCTGGCGGCCCGACTCTGCACAGCTCGCGGTCGGACACTATGGCGGCGTGACACTCCGGGCCCCTGTCGATGAACGCCCGATCAGGCGGCTCGAGCGGAAGGGCTCGATCCTCTCGGTCGCCTGGCATCCGCACGGCCGACACCTCGCGGCGGGTTGCCAGGATCAAGCGGTGCAGGTGTGGAACATGCGGAAGAGCGATCACCTCTACATGTCGGGATACAACACCAAGCTCACGTCGATCGCCTGGAGCCAGACGGGTCGCTATCTCGCGACGGCAGGGGGCCCCGGCGCGACAATCTGGGACTTCTCCGGCAAGGGCCCGAAGGGGAGTCGCCCGCTATCGGTTGTCGGGCACGAGGACTTGCTGACTGCGCTGGCGTGGGCGCCGACGGAGTCGTTGATCGTGACCGCCGACGCGGCAGGGGGCACCAATCTCTCGCGCATCACCGACAAGATCGTGAGGACGTTCGCGCGGATCGACAGCACGGTCGCGGTCTCTTCGGTCGCGTGGCGCCCGGACGGACGCGGATTCGTCATCGCCCAGGAAGACGGGTCGGTACAAGCCTACGATCGCAACGCAGCGGACGCATGAACCTCCCTCAGCGCGCTGGCGCGCTCGCATGACGACCTGGGACCTCAGCGGCACGACTCGGCTCGTCCTGCTCTGCAATGGCGACTCGTGCAGTGAGCGCGGCGCGGATGCGGTCACGCTCACGCTCCGCCGCGCGCTCAAGGACGCGGGACTCGATCCGCTCGTCCACACGGCGCGCACGCGGTGCATGGGGCGCTGCGACGATGGGTGCACGGTCGTGGTCCAACCGGATGGCGTCTGGTATCGAGAGGTCACGCCCGAGGTCGCACGGCGGATCGTGCGCGATCATCTTCGCGAAGGGACCCCGATGCACGAGCACGTGAGCTTCATCACGACACCGCAAGGCATGCATCAAGTGAGCGGGACGCGTCCCGGGAAACCCAAACCCCGATGATGCGATGAACGACGGCCTGCGGATGCCGCCCGCGGCGATATTCCCCGCGGCGTTCTTCGGCGCCGCGCTTGCGATCGCGATCGCGATCGTGATGTTTCTGCTCGTCCCCGCTGCCCTCGCGCTCGCCGGCACCGGTACCTGGTGGCCGGTCGGCGCCATCGCTTTTGCAACGGTGCTGGCGCGTCGACTGTCGCCCATGACGCGGTGGCACGCCGGTCTCTTGGGGTGGAGTGGACCCTGGGGCACGCTGCTGCTCCTCGGCTGCCTCGCTGTGTCGTGGTCTGGCCTGATGCGGCTCGACGCCACGGTCGTCTCGATAGCCAGTGTCGTCGGCGTCTTCGCGATTGCACAGGAATTGCGGCGCAGGCGATCGGCCGAGGCGTCCGCCGCATACTCGAGGCGGGCGGAGGGTCTCGGGGCGCTGCTGGGGCTCGCCGGTCTCAGCCTGTGGTTCGCGCAGAGTGCCCTCCCGGAGCCGACTCGCGCGATGGCCTCTCGCAGCCTGGCCCTGTTGGTGGAGATCGCGCCGGCCCTGCTCGCCGCGTACGTGATCACCGGCGTGCTCGCGGCGTTCGCACCATCGGATCTGTTCCGCTGGTTCGCGCGGGGCACGCCGTTGGTACAGGCCTCCAAAGGGCTGGTCGTCGGGCTCCCGTTGCCGCTGTGCTCCTGCTCGGTCGTCGCGCCGTTCCGCCGCATCGCGCAGCAAGGCGGATCCACCGCCGGCGCGATGGCGTTCCTGATCGCGGGCCCGGAGCTCGGTCTCGACGCGATCCTGCTGAGCTTCCCTGCACTCGGCACGGACGTCGCCGTCGCGCGCATCGCAGCGGCGATTGCGGTGGCCCTGGTGGTGGCCTTGGTGATGGACGCCCTCGTGCGGCGACGCCTTGGCGCAGCACGTCACTACCCAGCGCCACTGCCCGAGGCCGCGGTCGCGACACCATGGCCGGCCCGCGTGCGCCACGCGTGGCACGTGGGCTTCGAGGAGATGTTCGGTCACACCGCGCCGTGGATCGCGCTCGGTGTGCTCGCCGCGGCGTGGTTGGGACCCACGCCAGCCGCGGCGTGGCTGGCGTCGCTCCCGGTCTTCGTGCAGGTCGTCGCGCTCAGCCTGCTCGGCCTCCCGGCCTACGTGTGCGCCTCCGCGGCCACACCGCTGATCGCTACCCTCATAGCCGGCGGCGTCTCGCCGGGCGCCGGCATCGCGTTCCTGATCACGGGCCCGGCGGCGAACGTCACCACGTTCGGACTCGTCGCCCGTCTCTATGGCCGCCGTCTCGCCGTCGTGTTTGTCGCGGTGGTAGCGGCCACGGCCGTCTCGCTCGGTCTGCTCCTCGGCGGGCTGCCGCTTGGCATCGGCCCGTCTTCCGCGACCGCAGTGGTTGCGAACCGCCCAAGCGTGCTCCAACACGCCGCCATCGCGCTGTTACTCGTGCTGCTCGCCTCGCAGCTGCTGCGACGCGGTCCCCGCGCACTCATCGGCGAGCTTCGTATGCGTGTTGACGATGCCGCGCATGATCATCACGGCGACCACGGGCGTACGCACGCTCATGAAACGCCCTCTCGCCACACCGGCTCTGCCGCCGTCGGCGCACCCAGTGCGCTCTGACCTCGCACGCATGCTGAGCGTGTGGCGATCACTGGGCGCGCGGCCGGTAGCCACAGCCGCCGTCCTCCTCTCCATCGCGCTCGGGACGGGCGCGACGGCGATGACGTACAGTTACGCGCGGGCGCTGCTCTTCTCCGACCCGCCGTTCCGTGATCCCGACCGTCTGGTGCGGGTCGAGACGGTCCGAGGCGGTGCCACGGGGCGGCTGTCCCAACTCGAAATCCGCGACTTGGCGCGCGATGCAACCGCCCTTGAGGGCATCGCAGGGTTCCGTACAACCCAGTACACCGCCGGAAGCGGTGGCGCGCCGGAGGTGGCGGTCGGGACGATCGCCGGGCTGGCGTGGCGGCCAGCGCTCGGCGCCGCCGACCGGCCCCCTAGTACTCCATCCCCACTGACTGGGCGAACGACTTCATCAGCCGCTCCTGCTCGCCGGTGAGTTTCTCGGGTACCGTAACCGCGATCTCGACCAGCAGGTCGCCGTGCTTGCCGTCCTTCGCGATCCCCTGCTCGCGCACGCGAAACCGCTTGCCGCTCGGCGTTCCGGGCGGGATCCGGATCGTGACCTTCTTTTCGTCGAGCGTCTCGACGCTGACCTTCGACCCCAGCGTCGCCTGCGCGATGTTGACCGGCTTGCGCACGATCAAGTCCAGGCCGTCGCGCTCCCAGTCCGGGTCATCCTTCACCTGGAACGTCAGCACGACGTCGCCGGGCGGGCCGCCGCGCTGACCACGCCCCCCCTGTCCTTTCAACCGGATCTTCGCGCCGGTCTCGACGCCGGTCGGCACCGCGATGTTCACTTTCCGCTTCACACGCTGTTCGCCCGCGCCGCCGCAGGTGTCGCACTTCTGCGAAGCGACGCTGCCCTTGCCGAGGCACGCCGGGCACGGACGGTTTACGGCGAAGCCGCCCTGACCGAACGAAATCGCGCCACGGCCGCCGCACTCGGCGCAGGTCTGCACCTTCGCGCCCTTCGCGGCGCCCGAGCCGCTGCAGGCGCCGCACTCCTCGTTCACTTCGAGCTCGATCGGGACCTTCCCGCCCGTCACCGCAACGCGAAACGGAATCTCCAGCGTCGTCTCGACGCTCTGGCCTTGCTCCGGCCCGCTCGGCTTCTGCCCCTTGTTGCCACCGAAGATCGAACCGAACAGGTCACCGAGCCCACCGAGCCCGCCGATGTCGAACTCTTCGTAGCGATAGTTGCCTGTGCCGCCCGGTGCACCACCCGCGCCCGGCTGCCCGCCTCGCGCACCGGCCCCAGGCGCACCGCCACCGCGCGCGCCGCCACGCGTGAACGAATCGAACGCGCCGAGCCGGCGCATCTCGTCGTATTGCTTGCGCTTCTTCTCGTCCCCGAGCACCTGGTAGGCCTCGGAGATTTCCTTGAAGCGCTCGGCGGCCTTTGGGTCGTTCTTGTTCGCGTCCGGGTGATACTGCTTCGCAAGCCGGCGATACTGCTTCTTGATATCCTCGCCAGTCGCCTTCTCAGGCACACCGAGGATCCCGTAGAAATCTTTCTTCGCCACGGAGTCGCCGCGCTACTCAGCCGGCGGGTTCCACTGCTTCACGACCACGCGCGCCGGCCGCACCAACTGGCCGTTGAACACGTACCCGACCTGGTACACCTGCGCGACCATGTTGTCTTCGTCCTTCGACGCGGCCGGGAAGGTCGTGAGTGCTTCGTGGAATGCCGGATCGAACATCGCGTCCACGGGATTGACGAGCTCGAGGCCGTGGCCCGCGAGCGACTTGAGGATCTTTTTCTCCACCATCGCTGCGCCGTCCACCAGGGTCTTCGCGTCCGTGGACGCCGGGTCCAGGTGCGCGAAACGCCCGAGGTCATCCAGCGAGTCGAGGATTCCCCGGATCAGCATCCCCATGCCCTTGTGCTCGGCTTCCTGCCGCTCCCGTACGGCGCGCTTCTTGAAGTTCTCGAACTCCGCCATCGCGCGCAGGTACTTGTCCTTCTGAAGGCCAACTTCGCGCGCCAGGGCGGCGATCTCGGCGTCGGCGGATGCGGAGGTGGATACGCTGGCCTCCGGGTCGTCAAACGCGGTCGCGTCGCCGGCTCCGGCCGGCGGCGCGGACTCGAGTCCCGCCTCGAAATCCGAGTCGTGGGCGTCGCCGACGTGCGGCGAGAGGGGATCGTCGTGCTTGGTCATCGGTGTTGGTCGGAATTTCGCCAAATGGGCCTGTTCCCGGCAACGAATGTGCCGGGGGAAAGAATCGGCGAAGCTGTCGGTCTCACCTGCCCTACGGACACGGGCGGGCGGCCGTTTCGGCGGCTCCGGGCCGCGACGGGGACACGGCAGCCGCGGCGTCGGTGGAGCGGCGCTCAGCCCAGCCGGCGCCGCACGAGATCCAGCGCCCACTGGGCGCTGCGCTGCCGGACCTCCTCACGATCGCCGACCATGTTGCGTCGCGCAGTCGTGACCTCACCGCGCACATCCACCGCCGCGCAGACCGTCCCGACGGGCTTCTCCGCCGAGCCGCCCCCCGGGCCGGCAATGCCCGTGATCGAAGCCGCGACGTCGGCCCGGTAGCGGGCCCGGACGCCCATCGCCATCTCGCGCGCCGTTTGTTCGCTCACCGCGCCGTACTGGATGAGCGTGTCGTCGCCGACTCCGAGGTGGGTGGCCTTCACCTCGTTCGAGTACGCGATCACGCCGCCCACGAAGAAGTGGCTCGACCCTGAAATCGCGGTGATACGTCCGCCCAGCAGCCCTCCCGTGCAGCTCTCGGCGACGGCCATCGTGTAGCCGCGAACCTTGAGCAGTTCGAGCACCACGGCTGCGAGGTCATCGTTGTCGCGCCCATACACGCCCGCGCCGATCGCGCGCCGCAGTGCCGCCTCGGCGCGATCCAGCCGCGCGAGCGATTCCCCGCCGGGCCGGCCGGCCGACGTCAGCCGAAGATCCACGCCGGGCCAGTGCGGCAGGTAGGCGAGCGAGAGTCCCTCGAGATCGCCGAGCGCCGGCGCGACCTGCTCGGCGAGCACGGACTCGGCGATGGCCGTCGTTCGGATCGTTCGCGAGACCACCACCGCAGCATCGGCGGCGTCGCCCTGGACGCCGCGCGCCGCGCGCGCCTGGATCCACGGCAGGAGTTCCTCCGCGAACATCCCCTTCATTTCGCGCGGGACACCGGGAAGCATGGCCACCCACCGTCCCCGATCGTCCTCGAGCAGGATGCCGGGCGCGGAGCCGTGCCGGTTCGTGAGGACAGTCGCGCCCTCGGGGATCAGCGCCTGCTGCTCGTTGGCCTTCGGGAGTTCCTTTCCCCAGCCGCGCGCGAGCCATCGTTGGCGAAGCGCCTCCAGGATCGCGTGATCCATGCGCATCTCGCGCCCGAACAGCCCGGCGATGCTTGGCTTGGTGAGGTCGTCACTCGTGGGCCCCAGGCCGCCGGTGGTGATGACGGCGCCCGTGCGGTCCAGCGCGTCACGTACGGCCTCCGAAATCGCCGACGCGTCATCGCCGACCGAGGTGCGCCGTGCGATCGTCACACCGATCGCGGCAAGCTCACGGGCGAGGTGGGCGCCGTTGCTGTCGAGCGTGAACCCGAGCAGGAGTTCATCGCCGATCGTGACCAGTTCGACCTTCAGCGCGACACCCGCCGTGTTCACCCGGCCGCGCCGGCGCGCGACGGCAGGAGCAAACGCCCATAGCGCACGAGGTAGATCACCATCGTGTACACCGTCAGCGCGACACTGAGGAACATCGCCGCGACACCCACCAACCCGGCGAAGTTCGCGAAGAAGCCCCAACCGATCCGGTCGCGAACGTCCACGCGATCAACCGTCGCGACAAAGAACCAGAAAAACGACGCGCCAATCCAGAAGAGTTGGCAGACAGTCTTCACCTTGGCGGCGAAGATCGCGGCGATCACCGTGCCGCGTCGCATCGCCACCTGCCGCATGATCGTCATCGCGACCTCGCGACCAAGGACGATCAGCACGACCCACCACGGGAGCGACACCGTCCAGTGTGCCCCCGCAAGGCTGATCACGAAGGGATAGTGCGAGTGCTGGTATTGGTCAAAGTTCCACCCGGTGAGCCAGCGCAGCATGGGATCATCCGCGGGCGACTGCAGCCAGAACATGGGGACGAACGCGCCGACCAGGAGGAGCTTGTCGGCCAGCGGATCGAGCCACTTGCCCAGGTCGGTGACGAGCCCGCGTGTGCGCGCGAGCATTCCGTCGTAGTAGTCGGTCACGGCCAGCGCGAGGAACAGCACGAACGCCGCGATCCGGTAGCCCGGATCCTCGCGGAGCGGCCACCAGCTGAGCAGTGGCGTAAAAAGGATGCGCCCGACCGTGAGCCAGTTTGGGAGGTTCACGTCGGGCGCCTCATGCGGTCGCTCGGAGCAGCCGGGATCAGGACAGTGTCTTCAGCACCAGCTTGCTGACGGCACGGAGCGTCTCGAACACGCCATCGCCGGTCACCGCGACGGCCTCGAAGTACGGCGCGCGCTCGATCCACTCACCCGTGTCCAGCTGGGACACGATGTTCTCGCCCGGGTGCCAGGGATCCGGCGTCACACGCTGCTTCGCCGGGTCGGTCACTTCCCAGCCGGGGTTGCAGGCCGCCTGCAGGTCCGCGAGCGGCGCGGCGTTCGGGAGGTCGCGCTTATTGTACTGGATCACGAACGGCATCTTCGTGAGGTCGTAGCCGTACTCGGCCATGTTGTCGTACAGGTTCTGCATGGCCTCCTGGTTCGCCTCCATGCGCTCGACCTGCGAGTCCGCAACGAAGACGATGCCGTCCACGCCCTTCAGGATCAGCTTGCGCGAGGCGTTGTAGTACACCTGTCCGGGCACCGTATAGAGGTGGAATCGCGTCTTGAAGCCGCGAATCGTGCCCAGGTCCACCGGGAGGAAGTCAAAGAACAGCGTGCGTTCGGTTTCCGTCGCGAGCGAGATGAGCTTGCCGCGCGTATCCGGCTTCGTCTTGCCGTACACGTGCTCGAGGTTGGTGGTCTTGCCGCCGAGCCCGGAGCCGTAGTACACGAGTTTGCAGTTGATCTCGCGCGAGGCGTAGTTGATCATCGACATGGCTGTGTCTCCTTAACCGAACAGCTTGTCGATTTCGTAATCCGCGCCCGCCAGCAGGCCAGCCTGCTTCGTCTTGCCCGGCGCGCCGCGCGCGAACACTTCATGGAAGAGCTTGGTCAAATCGGCCACTGTATCCTTCATCTTGAGGCGCACGAGCCCGAGCGTCGTGCGATTGTCGAACAGGGTGACGAGGATGACCCGCCGCGCTACGTCGGCGAGGTACATGGACTCCTTTTCACCCTGGTGAAACAACGAGTTGAAATCCGTCTCGCCGATCAGGCGCGCGAGCTGGTCGTTGGCGCTGAAGTCGGCCGCCGTGAGCGTAGCGAACGCGGTGGGATCGAAGTTCGGTTGCTCGCCCACCGTGGCGACGAGCTGTCCCGAACGGTCCACGAGCAGCGCGCACCGCGCGTTGCTCGAGAAGAGGAATTTCTGGAGCAGCGTATTCATCTGCCCCGCGTCTTCCTCTGAAAATGACCAGCTCGCCGAGCCGCTCACTGGGTCGTCCTCACGTCATGGCTCTCCTGGCGGCGATCGCCTGCGCGATCGTGACGCCGTCTGCGTATTCGAGATCCCCGCCGACCGGCAGGCCCCGCGCAATCCGCGAGACGGTCACCGGCAGGCCCGTTAGCTGCTCCTGAACATACAGCGCTGTCGCCTCACCTTCGAGCTTTGGGTTGGTCGCCACGATCACTTCCCGGACCCCCCCGCCCTTGACTCGGGCCACCAGACTCGCCACGGCGAGGTCATCCGGCCCCACGCCATCGAGCGGGGCCAGCCGGCCCCCCAGGACGTGGAAGACCCCGCGGTACTCGCCCGTCCGCTCGATCGCCGCGATGTCCGCCGCCTCCTCCACGACGCAAATCAGCGCCTGATCCCGCCGCGCGTCGGCACACGGGATACACAGCGGCTCTTCGGTGAGGTTGTGACAGCGCTCACACTTCCGGATCCGGTCCGTAAGCGTGTCGAGGGCCGCGGCGAGCCGCTTGCTCTGCTCCGGCGGCTGCTTGAGCAGGTGATAGGTGAGCCGCATGGCCGACTTCCGCCCGATGGTCGGAAGCCGCGACAGCTCGGCGACGAGGTCGTCAATCGCGGACACCGGGCCCGTTCCGTGTCATGATTGCGAGCCGTTGCACCGCTGACTCCGACGCGACACCAGACAAGCCACTCGGCCGAAGGGAAGACTCAAAACCACGATAACGGAAAGAACTTCGAAGACTTCGTTGGTCTTTTCGTTCTCGTTGGTTTCTCCCACCACTGGAGCCGAGAACCTCAGGGAAAGCCTGCAGCGGACAAGCCTCGTGGAGCGCGCTCATCAGAACGGCATCGGGAACGGCAGGTTGAGCCCGCCGGTGAGCTTCTTCACCTCGGCCTGGGCGTACTCCGTCGCACGCCGCTGCGCATCCGCCGTGGCCGCCGTCACGAGGTCTTCCAGACCTTCGACATCGTCCGCCTTCACCGCCGACGGGTCAATCCGCACGCGCTTGATCGTGCCTTTGCCGTCGGCGTCCACCCGCACCAATCCCCCGCCGGCGACGCCGGTGACGGTGACCCGAGCGAGTTCTTCCTGGACCTCCTGCAGCTTGGTCTGCACCTGCTGCGCCTGCTGCATCACCTTGAACAGGTCCATGCGCGTTCAGCCCTGGGGGCGGAATCGGGAAGCGAACAAAGCGACCTACTCGACCAAACGCAGGTCGAGCGATTCAAACGCCGCGTCGAGCAGCGGCGCTCCCTTGCGGAGCGTCGCCACCTTGGCGGCCATGATGTCGCCCTCGGTCATGCGCTTCTGCGGCGCGGCGGCCTCGATGCGCTGGATCGCGACGCGGGTCACGCCCGTGAACGAGGCCTGAAGCGCCGCGAGCACGGCCTCGGACCCCTTCGAGATCGCCGTCTCGAGCGCATCGCTGTCCACGCGCACCGTGACCACGCCATCCTTCGCATCGGCGGCCTTCGCCTCGGCCAGCGAAGACGCGACAATGCCGCGCCCGGCAGCGCGCACGGCATCAATGATGGATTCCCAGCGCTCGGCGAGACGGTTCGAGTCGAGTGGCACCTTCGGCGCCGCGGTTGCAGCGGCCACGGGGCTGTCGGCCACGACCGTCGGCTGAGGTTTCGCCGGGCGCGCCGGCGTTGCCGGGGCTGCCTGCATGGAAGCCTTCGGCGCCGACGCCTCGCTCACGGCTGACGCGCGCGTGGGCGTACGGGCGATCGGCGCCTCGCCTGCCCCCGGGAGCCCGCGCAGCACGTCCTCGAGCGCGACGGTCCGGTCCAAGAGCGCCAGACGGACCAAGAGGGTCTCGAGCAAAAGCCGCTGTTGCGCGCTCCGACGGAAGTGCGGCTCGATTTCGACGACAAGATTGAGCATCCGGAGCAGGTCCGGCGCGCCGAACCGGCCGCGAGACGCCGCCAGCGACGCGCGCATCCCCTCGGATACATCGGCCGCATCCCCGCCCAGCGTGATCGCCAGTTCCGCCCGCAGCGCATCGCCGATGGCCGCGAGCAGCAGGCCGAGGTCAATGCCGGCATCCGACAAGCGCGCGATCGTCGAGAACACCTCGCTTGCCCGGTGCCCCGCGATCAGGTCGAGCAGCCCGAGCACCTCGTCGTCGTGCACGAGGCCAAGCGTGTCGCGGACGGCCGCCGCGGTCACCGTGCCGCCCGACATCGCGAGCACCTGGTCCGTCAGCGAGAGGCAGTCGCGCATGGAGCCGTCGGCTGCGCGAGACAGCATGCCCAGCGCGTCCGGCTCCGCCTTCACCTTCTCCGATTCGAGCACGGCGGCCAGGCGGGTCCGCACGTCGGCGGGGCCCATGCGCCGCAGGTCGAAACGCTGGACACGCGAGAGGATCGGCGCCGCCTGGTTGGCGATACGCTGCGGCTCCGTCGTCGCGAACACGAAGACCACGCGCGGGGGCGGTTCCTCGATGATCTTGAGCAGCGCGTTCCACGCTTCCTTCGTGAGCATGTGCGCTTCGTCAATGATGTACACCTTGTACCGGTCATCGCCGGTCGGCGCATACATCGCGCGCTCGCGCAGCTCCCGCGCGTCATCCACGCCGCGATTGCTCGCCGCGTCAATCTCGACGACATCGAGTGAGGCGGCGCCGCCCCAGATGCGCTCGCAACTCGAACAGGTCCCGCAGGGCTCGCGGTCCTTCCGCCGCTGTTCACAGTTGAGCGACATCGCCAGCACCCGGGCCAGCGTCGTCTTCCCCGTGCCTCGCGGTCCGCACAGCAGGTACGCATGCGCGACCCGGTCGTGTTCCACGGCGTTTCGCAGCGTGTTGGCCACGTGCGTCTGCACCGCGACGTCCGCAAAACGGCGCGGACGGTACTTACGGGCGAGCGCGGTGGCCATGGGGAAAAACTAACGCGCTTCGCGAGGCGCGAGGCGCGACTCGGCGCTTGCCTCGGCGCTTGCCGCGACGCGAATCCCGGCCCATGAAGTGGTCGTGCCTTCGCTGTACCGCACATCGCCGACGAAGATCGTCGCGGAGTCCGCACCGCTCCCCTCGACTACGTACGGGAAACGCGACCACCGGAGGAACAGCGCGCCGTCGCGGGTGGCCTTCACCGCCGCCAAGCCTGGCTCCGTTACTCCGTGTGCCTCGCGCCACCGGTCGCCCACGAGGGTGACGCCCCCCACCCTCCACTCCGCCATCGCGTGTGTGTCATGGGTCGAGTCGCGCAGCAGCACTCCGCGGGTCCAGGGCGAACCTGGCTGTGGCGTGATCATCAGCGTTCGGGCATCGGGCGCTTCCACCCCGAGCGCCGCGGCCGCAGCGCTGCGCGTCTGGGCGCTCATGATGGCCATCAGTGCGATGTAACTCGCCGCCACCGCCGCGCCGACGCGGGCCGGGAACGCCGGCCGCGCATGCGACTGCCGTACGCGCCATGCGGCCACCGCCACGCCCAGCCCAAGCACGCCCAGCAGGGACAGGTCCACGATGAACAGGGTGTCGCCATAGAACCACCGGTCGCTGAGCGGCATCAGCAGGCGGATCCCATAGGAGTTCATCAGGTCGAGCAGCGGATGGCTCACGACGGCGATGGCCGCCAGCGGCGCAAACACGCGCCACGGGCGTTTCGTCAGGCGCGCCCAGATCGCGCTGAGCAGGATGACCCAGAGCGCGAGCGCCGGGAGCCCATGCGTCCACCCGCGCCGGAACGACACGGCGAACGCGGGATCGGACATCAGGTACGTGAAGCCGTCCACATCCGGGACATTGGCGGCGATGACGCCAAGCAGGACAAGCCGCGGAGCGCGCCGCGCATCCATCGCGTGCGCAATCGTGGCGCCGACGAGCGTGTGGCAGACGGGATCCATGAGGCCCGGAAAGATGTCACCCGGGCCGCATCCCCGGCGCGGCTACGGCAGCGGCACCCCGCGCTTCCAGAACAGCACGTTGAACACGAAATCCGAGGTCACCGTCACACCCGGATCGATCTTCTGCAGCTGTGGCTCGGTCAGGCGGATCACCCACGTGTCGTATCCGAGCTCATCCATCATCGCGCGCAACCGCTCCTCCGACGCGCCCAGCGCATTCAACGCACCCCGGTTGATCTCGGCGATCACGAACGGCACGCCCTCGGCCCCCTCGAGCAGCGCTCGCGCGCCCGCCAGCGCCGCGAACTCCGAGCCCTCGATATCCATCTTCATCGCACGCACCGGGCGGTTGCCCACGACGTCCGCGATCCGCGTCAGCCAGACGCTCGCGCTGCGCGGCCGCGCCCGACTCTTGTCGTTCAGCGGGTGCGCGCGCACGTCCCACAACGCGTGCCCGCCGTCGTTGTCGCTGTTGAGGTGCAGCGTCACCGGCCCCGGTCGCTCGCCGACCGCCAACGGGAGCGGTAGCACGTTGGAGCAGCCGTTCAGCGCCAGGTGGTGCAGGAGGCGCTCGTGGTTCGATGGCGCCGGTTCGAACGTGATGACCCTGCCCTGCTCGCCGACCACGGCGGATCCCACGACGCTGAAGTAGCCCACGTGCCCTCCGACGTCCACGAAGGTGTCGCCGGGCCGGAGGATCGTGAGCAGCAGCATGGTCGTTTCAGGCTCGTAGAACGCGCCGCTCGCGAGCGCATCGCGCATGGCCCGCTGGACCTCGCTGGTTTCGTCGAACTCGAACTGCAACTCCGATTCGCCCGACGGCGTATGGAGGCAAATGGAAAGCCGCGAATACGGCGGCACCAGCGCGGCAACTGCTGCGGTCACGGGGGTTCTCTCGGATGGGATGACCGTTCCTAACGCAGCCCGCGTGCCACGCTTATCTCGTTGTGTGCCAATGGGTTACGAAGCTGCACCGTTGCCCCGAAGTCCTGGAAATGCCGAGCGACCGGCAGGGTATTTCCGGTCGCCGGAGAATCTTTCCGGGCATGGCGCGCGCGTGGCTACGTCGGTTGACGTATACGGCGGCGGCGCCGTGACCGGTACACTGGCGGTATGACCAATCCCCTGCGACGTTGGATGAGCACTCCCATGCCAGAGCGCGCCTCCGCCAAGGTTGATTTGCGGTTCGACGTTGCCACCGACGCCGACCTGGAAGCGATTCGCCGCCTCAATCACCGCACCTTCGCGGAAGAAATCCCGTAGCACGCGCCGCGCGATGACGGTCGGCTGGTGGACCGGATGGAATCGGGCTGCACGTTCATCGTCGCACGCCAAGGCGACAGCGTCATCGGCATGCTGGCGTTGCGCGCGGAACGACCGTTTTCACTCGACGGAAAGCTTGAGCGCCTCGACCAATACCTGCCCGCCGGCCGCAAGCCGTGCGAGATCCGGCTGCTTGCCGTGGAAGCGAACCGGCGCGGGGGCGTGGTCCTGCGCGGCCTCCTGCGGCAGCTCGTGGACGAGTGTGACCGTCGTGGATTCGACGTCGCCGTGATGTCCGCGACGACGCGACAACTCCAGCTCTACTCGCACCTGGGCTGCGTGCCGTTCGCGCACCCTGTCGGCACGGCCGATGCGCTCTTCCAGCCGATGTACATCACTCGCGAACGGCTGATCGAGCACGCAGGCCCTTCACTCGGCATCGTCCACGGGGCGAGGCACTGCTTCTCGACTGGCCCGGTCGCGCAGGCGCCGGCCGTCGCCCGCGCCATGGCGCGCCCCTTGGTCTCACATCGGAGCGAGGCGTTCCTCGCCGACCTGAACCGCGCACGTGCGGGGTTGGCCGCGATCACGGGAATGCCTCACGCTGCGATCCTCGCAGGGTCGGGCACGCTAGCGAATGACATGGTCGCCGCGCAGCTCGGCGCCACCGGAGCACCGGGTGTCGTGATCGCCGACGGCGAGTTTGGTGAGCGCCTGGCCGATCACGCGAACCGGCACCGGCTTCCGCACCGCGTGCTGCGTGCGCCGTGGGGGCAATCTCCCACGCCGGCCGAACTCCGGGACGCCCTCAAGGCCGCAAGCGCCAAGTGGGTCTGGGGGGTTCACTGCGAGACGAGTACGGGCGTCCTGCACGACCTCGACGCGCTCCGGGAAGCTGCGAGTGCCACGGGCGCCTGGATCGCGCTCGATGCGATGTCCAGCGTGGGCACGATCCCGCTCGACCTGCGCGGCGTGCAGATCGCGGCCATGTCGAGCGGCAAGGGGCTGGGTGCACCCCCGGGGCTCGCGATCGTGGCAGCCACGGACGAGGCGATGGCACTGCGACCCGGCGGTCCGCGCTATCTCGACCTGGCGGCGCACGTGCGGACGGATGCCGTGCCGTTCACCCAGCCGTCGCCCTTGATCGCGGCTCTGGCCGAAGCGCTCTCCGGGACCGACTGGGAACGACGCTACGACGCCGTGCGAGGCGCAGACGCCCTGCTCCGCTCCGCACTCGCCGAACACGGCATCACGCCGCTGGTCGGCGGACCCGCGGCGTCACCGGCCGTGGCGACCTGGGTCGTCCCGGCCTCGCGGCGCTCAAGCGACGTCGCCGAGTCCCTCGAACACGACGGGTTCGAGCTCGGGTGGCGCAGCCAGTACCTCATGGACCGCAACTGGATCCAGACGGCGTTCATGGGCGACTTCCCGCGCGCGCAGGTCGCGGCGTTGGCCGCGGCCCTGCGGCGCGCGCTTGCCCGACCAGCGGGCTGACGTGCAGGGCACGCATACGGGCGAAGGTACGATGCCCGGCCGGGGTGTCAATTGCGCCGGTCAGCTTGCGCCAGTCCCCACCTCGCACACAATATCAATAGTTGCGACGGGAGAGCCTCAGATGCGCACGACGGCCGTGACGACAATTGTCCTGCTCCTCGCTGGCCTCGGCGCGACCGATGCCGTCGCGCGGCGAACGCCCGCCCCACTGCCCCAGCACGCGTCACCAGCGCCGCCGGTGACGATCGGGCACGCGCGACAACCGGGTCCCGGCGGCGCTTTCACCAGCGAAGTCTCGACCGCCGCACTCAACGACGTCGTCAGGCGTTCCTGCGCCCGCTGCCACAACAACTCGGTGCGACGCGGCAACCTCTCGCTGGATGACTTCGATGTCGGCGCCGCCGCCAAGTCTCCCGAGGCATCTGAGAAAGTCATCGCGAAGCTGCAACTCGGGATGATGCCCCCGCCGGGCTCGACGAAGCCGGGCGGCGACACGCTGGCCGCGTTGCTCACGACACTGGAACAGCAGATGGATGCCGAGGCGCGGGCGCGGCCAAACCCCGGCCGCCGGACGTTCCAGCGGCTCAACCGGGCGGAATACGCGGCGGCGATCCACGATATCCTCGGGCTCGACGTGGATGCCGGGCTCTGGCTGCCGCCCGATACCAAGAGCGAGAACTTCGACAACATCGCGGACGTCCAGTCGCTGTCCCCCACGTTGCTCGATGGATACCTCCGAGCCGCGGGGGCGATCAGCCGCCTCGTGATCGGCGACGCGACGGCCACCGCTTCCGAAGCGACGTACTCCGTCCCGCGCACCGCCTCCCAGACCGCGCACGTGGAAGGCGCGCCAATCGGGACGCGCGGCGGACTCTCCGTCATCCACACGTTCCCGGCCGACGGGCTTTACGCCTTCCGCACGCTGTTCTTCCACGAGACCACCGGCGCATTTGCCGGCGGGCTCGCGCGCGGCGAGCGAATCGAGATCTCGATTGACGGCGTCCGCGTTGCGGTCCTCGACATGGATCGCTGGATGACGGCGTCCGACCCCAATGGCGTGTCGCTCGCCACCGATCCGGTGCGCGTGACAGCGGGCCCGCACCGCGTCAGCGCAGCGTTCATCCCGCCGGCTTCGCAGGACGTCGCGGAGGACCTGATCTCGCCGCTTCGTTGGTCGCTGGCGAGTACGTCGAACGCCACCGCCTACGGGTTTTCGTCCGTCCCGCACCTCCGTGACCTGGTGATTGCGGGGCCCCACGGGACGACGGGCGTATCGGACACCCCGCTGCGTCGCCGCGTATTCACGTGCACGGCGACCTCCGGCGCGTCCGGCCGCGAATGTGCGCGCGGAATCGTGGCGCGCCTCGCGACGCGGGCGTACCGCCGGACGTTGGATTCACGCGACATTGATCCGCTGCTCGCGATCTACGACCGTGCGGCCGCCGACGCGGGTTTCGAGGTCGGCGTGCGAACGGCGCTCGAGGCGATCCTCGCGAGCCCGGATTTCGTGTTCCGCTTCGAGCGGGCGGAAGCCGCTGCCGCGTCCGCGACCGCCGCGCCGGCGATGCGGATCCGCGACTCGGACCTCGCCTCCCGCCTGGCATTCTTCATCTGGTCTGCACCGCCCGATTCGACGCTTGTCGCGCTCGCCGCGCGCGGACGCCTGTCCACGCCGGCCGTGTTGGAGGAACAGGTGCGGCGGATGTTGCGCGACCCGCGAGCCGCGACGCTCTCCACACGCTTCGTATCGCAATGGCTGCGCCTCAGCGACCTCGACAAGGTCCAGCCGGACGTGCGGCAGTACCCGGACTTTGACGAGCAGCTACGCACCGCGATGCGGCGCGAAACCGAGGTGTTCGTCGAGGATATCGTGCGGAACGACCGCAGCGTCTCGGCGCTTTTCGACGCGGACTACACGTTCGTCAACGACCGGCTCGCGGCGCACTACGGCATCCCGGGCGTCGCCGGCCCCGCCTTCCGGCGGGTCGCGCTGACCGACCCCGATCGCCGTGGCGTGCTCGCCCACGCGAGCATCCTCACGTTGACCTCGCAGGCGACGCGCACGTCGGCGGTCGAGCGCGGCAAGTGGGTGATGGAGGTCATGCTGGCCAGCCCGCCGCCGCCGCCACCGCCCGGCGTCCCGGACCTCGAGGCCACGGCCGACAACGAGGACGGACGCCTGCTCACCGTGCGCGAGCGGATGGAACTGCACCGCAAGAGTCCGAACTGCCAGTCCTGCCACAAGATGATGGACCCGATCGGCCTGGCGCTCGAACACTACGACGTGACCGGCCGACGACGCTTGCGTGACAACGGGATGCAGATCGACTCGCGCGGCGAACTCTGGGACGGACGGCCGGTGTCAACGGCCGCCGAACTCCGCACCGCCTTCGAGCGCTACCGCGAGACGCTGTACCGCACGTTCGCGCAGAACCTCTTCGCCTACGGTACCGGCCGCCGCGTCGAGGCATTCGACATGGCGAGCATTCGCACCATCGTCCGGAACGCCGCGTCGCGCCACCACGCGATGTCGGCCTACGTCCTGGGCGTGGTCAACAGTCCTGCGTTCCGGCAACAGGCGGCCGAGTCGGCCGCTGAACCATCCCGCTGATCCCTTCGCGCCACTTCCCCGCACGCTGACCCGAGCTCCGAGCCCCCCACTCACCATGCTCATTACCGGCAAGCACCTCCCGCGGCGCACCTTCCTGCAAGGCATGGGCGCGACCGTCGCGCTCCCGATGCTCGACGCGATGATCCCCGCGCGCGGGCTGTCCCGATTCGCCGCCGCGGCGGATCCCACGCGGCTGATCTGCATCGAGGCGGTCCACGGCGCCGCCGGCAGCAGCCCCTACGGTGCCACGCAGCATTTCTGGGCGCCGGCGATCACCGGCAGCGGGTTTGACCTCACGCCCTCGGCCCTGCTCCCGCTCGAACCTTGGCGGAAGTACCTCACGATCGTCAGCAACACCGACGTGCGGATGGCCGAGGCGTACAAGTCCGAGGAAATCGGTGGCGACCATTTCCGCTCGAGTGCCGTCTTCCTGACCCAGGCGCACCCGACGCAGACCGAGAGCTCGGACATCTACGTCGGCACGTCGTTCGACCAGCTCTACGCGCAGCGCTTCGGGGACGAGTCGCCGATCCCGTCCATGCAGCTCTGCATCGAGCCGGTGGACCGCGCCGGTGGCTGCGCCTACGGCTACTCCTGCGTGTATACCGATACGATCAGCTGGGCCTCGCCGACCGAGCCGCTTCCGATGATCCGCGACCCGCGCGTCGCCTTCGACCAGCTGTTCGGCGCCGGTGGCACCGCCGCGGAACGCGCCGCCCGCCGACGCAGCACGGGCAGCATCCTCGACTTCATCGTGTCGCGCGTCAATGAACTCAAGCGCGAGCTCGGTCCCGGCGATCGCGAGCGGATGGACCAGTACCTCGAGCATGTGCGCGAGATCGAACGGCGCATCCAGCGCATCGAGGCCCGGAACTCGACGGGCGAGGCGCGCGAGCTGGCGGGCGCGCCGGCCGGCGTGCCGGATTCGTACGAAGATCACATCAAGCTGATGTTCGACTTGCAGGTGCTCGCCTTCCAGGCGGACGTCACCCGCATCTTCTCGCTGAAGACCGGACGCGACGCCTCCGGGCGCGTCTTCCCCGAGAGCGGCGTGTCAACCGGGTTCCATAACGCGTCGCACCACGGCAACAGCCCGAAGCGCGTGACGGAGTTCTACGAGATCAACAAGTACCACGTCTCGATGCTGCCGTACCTCCTGCAGCGGCTCAAGGAGACCACGGACGCCGGCACGTCGCTGCTCGACAAGACGATGATCGTGTACGGCTCGCCGATGGCCGACTCAAACGTCCACAACCATCGCCGCTGCCCGCTGATCCTGCTCGGCGGCGCGAACGGACAGCTGCGCGGCAACACCCACCTGCGCGCGCCCGACGGGACGCCGATGGCCAATGCGCTCCTCAGTGTCATGCACAAGCTCGGCCATGACGACTTGACGCGATTCGGCGACAGCACCGGGGCGTTTGCGCTATGAGGGCGCCGGCGCGCACGACCAATCCCATGCGGCGCGTCCCGCTCGTCGCCGCGATGGCGTCCCTTGCCGTGGTGGCTCCGGCGTTCGCCCTGCCGGCGGCGCAGACGCCGGTGCAAGCACCTGCGCAAGCCGGCGCGCACACCGTGGCAGTCGCACCGACGCCGCCGTCGGCTCCATTGGCCGACGCCGCGGCGCGCAATGATGCGGCTGAGGTTCGTCGCCTGATCGCGGCCGGTGCGGATGTGAACGCGGCGCAGGGTGATGGGATGACCGCGCTCCACTGGGCTGCGCGGCGCGGAGACTCCACGATGGTGACGGCGCTGCTCCGCGCGAAGGCCCGCACCACACCCGTGACGCGGATCGGCGCGCTGACTCCGCTGCACCTCGCAAGCGAGGCCGGCGCGGCCGGCGCCGTACGCGCGCTGCTCGGCGCGGGCGCGGACGCGAGAGCCGTGACAGCCACGGGCGTGACCGCCCTGCACCTCGCGGCCCTGGCCGGCGACGCGCGGGCCGTGACCGCGCTGCTCGACCGCGGCGCGGACGCCAACGCCACCGAGCCGGCGTGGAACCACACGCCGCTGATGTTCGCGGCTTCGCGCGGGAACGCGGACGCGATCCGCGTACTGGTTGCGAGGGGCGCCAACGTCGCCGCGACCGCGAAGGTCGTGGACCTGATGCAGCTCACCGCGCAGGATCGCGCGACCCGGCAGGTCCGCAACCTCGAACTCGGCCGCGCCCGCCGCGCGCAGGGGGCCGACACGGTCGTGGGCTGGCGACCATCACCGACGCAGGTCCAGACGGCCGTGCGGGCCGCCCTCGCCCTTGAGCGCCGGGGGACCGGCGCACCGATGAACGCCGCCGATTCAGCGGAGGAAGCAGCGCGAGTCGCCGCCGCGGCCAACACCAGTGGCGGCGGCGGTGACGACGATCCACCCGCGTACACGGAGGCGGTCGGCTATCAGGGAGGACTCACCGCGTTGCTGCTGGCGGTTCGCGACGGGCAGGTGGACGCTGCCCGCGCGTTGCTCGACGCCGGTGCGGACATCAACCAGCCCGCCGGGTCCGACAAGACCACGCCGCTCATCATGGCCGCGATTAACGGCCACTACGACATCGCCAAGCTGCTGGTCGAACGCGGCGCTGACCCGAACCGCGCGAGCGAACCGGGCAACACCCCGCTCTACGCAGTGATCAACAAGGAGTGGGCGCCAACGTCGCGCACGCCGCAACCCACGTTCAATCTCCAGCAGCGCACGTCGTACCTCGAGATCATGGAGGTCCTGCTCAAGGCGAAGGCGGACCCGAACGCGCGCCTGAAACGGAGTTTGTGGTACACGACGTACAACCGGGACAACCTCCGCGTGGACTTCCGAGGCGCGACGCCGTTCTGGCGTGCGGCCTACGCCACGGATGTCGCAGCGATGAAGCTGCTGCTCAAGTACGGCGCTGACCCCGCGATCTCAACCATCAAGCCGCCGGCGCGCGGCGGCAGGGGCGGCGCGGCCGCTGCGATGGCAGGCGGCGCTGATGTCCCGATTCGCCGCGACCCGTCTGGCCTCCCGCCGGTACCCGAAGGCGGTGTCGGGATCCCGGCGGTCGTCGCGGCAGCGGGCGTCGGCTACGGCCAGGGCTTCGCCGCAAACGACCATCGTCACGCCCCGGATGCCTGGCTCTCGACGATGAAGTTCCTGGTCGAGGAACTGCGCATGGACGTGAACGCCCGCGATGCGAACGGTCACACCGCGCTACACTTCGCGGCGGCGCGCGGCGACAACACTTTGATCCTCTATCTCGTATCCAAGGGCGCCGACGTGAAGGCCGTCGCGCGCAGCGGCCAGACCACGGTGGATATGGCCAACGGACCCGTCCAGCGCATTTCTCCCTACCACGAAACCGTAGCGCTCCTCGAGTCGCTCGGCGCGAAAAACAACCACAAATGCATGTCATGCTGACCCAGACGCGATCCTTCGCTCCCGCCGCCACGCTCCCGCGCTTCGTCCTCCAGCTTGTCGCCGCATCAGGCGTCGCGGCCGCGGCGGCGAATCCCGCGCGCGCGCAAAGTGCTGCGCAGGGTGCGGCCCAGGGTTCTGCACAGGGCGCAGCGCCGAGTACGGCGAGCTTGGCCCTCCCGGAAATCACCGCACTGGTGAAGGTCGAGGTCGGCATCTCGAAGCTCCGGGACTCGGTCAACCTTCAGCTTGCGATGCAGCGCAACAAGACGCGCGAAATGCAGGAAGCGCTGCGCGAACTGCTCGCCAAGCGGACCGGCGAAGTCATCAAGGCCGGCGGACTGACCGAACAGGAATACAGCCGCCGCACGTTCGTGATCGCGACGAACAACGCCGCCCGGACCTCGTACGACAGCATCGTCATCGCACTCACAGGTTCGCCGCTTGCCGGCGCCCCGGTCCCGGTCGCCGCTGCGGCAGTGCCGACGATGCCGCCGGGGCCCGCCGGTGTACATATCGGCCACGTCGTGCTGGCCTTCGGCGACACACCCATGGGGCGCGGGTTGCTTCCGACCGCGATCGCCGAGGCGAACACCGCCGCCCAGCACGCGCAGCTTGCCGGCCGCCAGCCGACCAACCTGGATTACATGAAGACCCACGCCGCGCACGTGCTGCACGCGCTGGACCCGTCGCTCGTCCCGATGGGCCCCGGCCTGGGCTATGGCGTCAAGAAGGCGGCCGCCGCGGTCGCCGCCCACATCGAGCTTGCCGCGGGCGCGCAGGGCGCCACGCCGAACATCGTGACCCATTCCGCGCACATCGCCACGTCGGCGCGGAACACGGTGGCGCGCGCGGATCAACTGATCGCGCTCGCGCAGAAGGTGCAGGCCGCGACGTCGGCGACCGAGGCCGCGTCCCTCGTGAACCAGATGGCGTCGCTCGCGAACCAACTGGTGGCCGGCGCGGATGCGAACAGCGACGGCCGGATCACCTGGGAGCAGAATGAAGGCGGCCTCCAGCAGGCCGACGACCATGTGAAGCTGATGCTGGCCGCCGCGGGCGGCCGCTAGCACCGCCGACCCTACGACGCCGGGAGTTCGCCCAGCACCCGGCGTACGACGTTCGTGTGGTGTACGCCGTCGCGTACGTCGTACACCACCAGCGGCGCCCCATGCGCCCCGAGCCGTGATGGATCCTCGGTCGAATACTGCATCAGGCGCTTCGCCAATCGCTCGGCGTCGGCGCACTGGGCGTCGCTCGCCCCGGCCGCTGACCAGAGCGCGCTGAGCGCCGGATAGCGGTCGTCATCGGTGGCAGCGAGGGTCGCCAGCGCGACCGACGCATTGGAGACGAAGTTGCACCCGAACGCCATGGGCGAATACCGCTTGGTCGTGGGCGCGACCGCGTCGAAGTCCGCGAGCAGCGCGTCGCGGTGGCGAACGAGCAGTGAGCGTGCCAGCTCGTGCTCAGCCGCGAACCGCTTGAGCGCCGATAAAGGTGCCCCGGTGAAGGCCCATGGGTCCGGCGCCAGGGCCCCCAGGATCCCTTCCGCGGCCCGCAAGCGCTCGCGGCTGCCGCTTGCTCCGCCGGCGGTTGTGACGGCATCGTAGCGCGTCGCCAGCGTGAGCAACGCCCGTAGCACCCACGGGTAATCCATGCCATTGTCCGCCCGGAGCGCCCCGGCATCGCTCCGATACATGAACCGCATGCCCCACCGGAGGTGACTGCTGAACACCGTGGCGCACGGGATCGCGAATCGCAGCGCACGATCGGCGCCAAGGGTCGCGAGACGGCCGAGCAGCGCGAAGTAGCCGTCCTCCTCCGGATGGAAGTAGGCGACTCCCAGCAGGATCGCCGTCTCGACGTCCCCGACCACCGGCCGGCCGCTTCCGTCCGCCCCTTCGATCGTCGCCACGACTTGGTCCAGCCGCCCGAGCACCGACTCGGCATCACCGTCGTCCCACGCCCGCACGGCAATCACCGACACCACCCCGACGCAGTAGTGGTCCACCAGGGTCGCCAGCACGGTGCGTAGCCGCTCCTCCGGGACACCGAGGCGCACGCAGTAGTCCACGAGGAGCACGGGTGCGATGTCGGCTGGCCGCCGCTGGGCGGCGAAATCCCAGCCAAACAGGACATGCAGGCCCTCGGCCCGCGTTCGGGCGTCCAACCCGTCAACGAACGATCGCAGCGACCGCACGGCGCCGCCCACGCCGGGCCACCGGTGTGTCGCCATGGCGCCGCGGAGCGCATGGAGGGCGGCCGACGCGTCCCCGGCTGCGGCAAATCGCTCAACGGCCTCGCGGCGGGCCGGCCCGCGCACGAAGCCTTCGAGCAAGTCCAGCGCCTCGGCGACCCTCATTGGACAGGCCACATGCGGAACGGCCGCCGGCAGGGTTCGCCGGCGGCCGTCCACACTCCATCAGGAGTCCCGTGCGTCAGCAGGACGCACACCGGTGCGTGTTGATCGCGCCGAGCGACTCGAGCAGCTTCATGGTCTCCGGGATCGGGCTGATGCGCGACACCGGGCCGTTCGCCATGTCCAAGGTCGTCATACCGTTGCGCGCGACCGCCTTCGGGTCCGCACCCTTCGAGACGAGATACAGGATCATCTCATTGTCTCCGCGGGCCGCCGCGTGGTGCATCGGCGTGTAACCGCCCGCATCGCGCGCGTTGACATCGGCGCCGAGCTCCTCGACGAGGTACTTGAGCGTCGGCATCCAACCGCCCGCGGCGTGAATGTGGGCGTTGCCGGCGAACCCATTGCCGTACCCGACACCTGCCGCCGCATGCACCGGGTACACGCCGATACCGGCCGGAACCGCGCGCGAGGCCGAGTCGATCGCCGGGTCAAGGCGCCGTGCGTTGGCGCCACCGGGGCCGCCCGCGCCACCACCACCGCCACCGCCGCGCGCGAACGCTGCCAACGTCGCCGAGTCGGCGCCAGGGGGCCCTCCACGGCCACCCGCGCGCCCACCGCGACCCGCGGCCGCCGGGTTCCGCTGTGACGGGACCTTGGGATCGGCGCCATGCTTCACGAGCAGGCGCATGGCGTCCACATCAAGCGAGTACGTCGCGCGCCAGAAGGGGCTGCTGCCCTCGAGGTTCTCGAGGCCGCAGTTGGCGTTGCCGCAGTTGTTGTAGGCGAAGTACCAGAACTGCTGCGCCAGCCGGAGATTCGGGTTCGCACCGGCCGTTAGCAGCGCTTCCATCAGTTCCAGGTGTGTGGTCTTCTGGATCTGGACGGCCTGCGGCTGGGGATAGCGCGACTTCGGCGCCCAGCGCGTGTTGATCGTCGCATAGAGCGGCGCCAGGCCGGTCCGGGACGCGATGTTCGGGTTCGCCCCGCGCTTGATGAGCTCCATCGCCACGTCAAAGTTGCCGTTGATCGTCGCCTGCAGCAGCGGCGTCGTGTTGTCCACGTCATTCGGCATGTTGACATCGGCGCCGCCATCGAGGAGCGCGCGTACCGAGGACAGGTTGCCCTGCCGCACCGCGTGATGCAGCGCCGTCAATCCGCCGACGCCGCCGACCTGGTTCCCGAATCCGGCGACGCCACCGTTGATCGTGTCCACGACCTCAACGACGGGACCGCGACCGGACGACTGGTTCTGCAGCACCTGCCGGCCGGCCGCGATGGCCGCCTGCATCTGTGCCGGCGTGAACGGCCCCTTGGGCTGCGGACCCTGCGCGCCGCGTCCGCCGGCACCGGGCACCACTGTGTCGCCAACGAGCGCCGCAAAGCCGAGTTCGCGGAGCGTGTAGCCACCGACCGCGCGCATCGGGACGTCAGCGCCGCCTGCCAGGGCCCGGAGCGAGTCCCGGGTGCGCGCCGAGTCGAACCCAAGCAGCACTTCGTTGCGCCGGCGCGCAGCCGCCTGATCCTTCGCCGTCTCTTCCTGGATGTTGATCATGCGCGACTTGGCGTTCACATCCACGCCGCGCTTGATCAGGATCCTGACCGCTTCCGAACGATTGCCGGCCGCAGCGAAGATGAGCGGGGTCTGCCCCCACTCCCGTTCGCGAAGGTTGAGGTCTACACCCTTGTCGGCCAGCGCGTTCAACGCGTCCGACGCACCGGACCCGGCGGCCAGATGCGCCGCCGTCGCCCCGCTCGCCGTCTGGCTGTTGGGATCCGCTCCCGCCTTGAGCAGCGCGATCACGATCTCGTTGTGACCGCCACGCGCCGCGAGGTGCAGCGGCGTGTAGCCGCCCACGCGCGTGGTCGCCTTCACGCTGGCCTTGGCCCGAATCAGCGTCGCCGCGAGCCCGCTGTCCCCGCGCTCGGCGGCCCAGTGAAGTGCGGTCATGCCGTCGCCCCGAGGGGCGCTGACATCCGCGCCCTTGGCGATGAGCGCCCGTACGGCCGCGATGTCACCCTTCATGGCCGCATCGGCCACCGGCGAATCCGCGATCGAGGCGGCGGCCACCAACGCCGGCACCGCGAGCGCGAGTCCCCAACGCATCCGGTTCATCATGGTTCGTTGCTCCGGGCCTTAGCCGTTGAGGGCGAATCCGCCGGTGCTGTCACCGAAGTGCTTCACGTCCGTCATGCCCATGTTGTGCATGAGCGACAGGAATGCGTTCGCCATCGGCGTGCCATCGGGAGCCTTGAGGTGCAGGTTGCCCTTCAGCGCGCCGTTGCCGTGACCGAGCAGGATCAGCGGGCAGCGACGGTGGTTGTGGATGTTGCCGTCGGCCATCGGCGAGCCGTACATGATCGCCGTCTTCTCGAGCAGGTTCGAATCGCCTTCCTTCGAATCATTGAGCTTCTGGAGCAGGTACGGCAGCATCGCGACGTGGTACTTGTTGATCATGTTGAATTCCAGGATCGCCGACTCGCGGCCACCGTGGTGCGAAGCCGGGTGGAAGCCCTTGTTCGTACCGCTCTCCGGGTACGCGCGGCTCGAGGCGTCACGACCCGTCTTGAACGAGATGACCCGGGTCGTATCGCTCTGGAAGGCCAGCACCTGGATGTCGAACATCAGCTTGACGTGCTCTTCGTACGAGTCCGGCACGCCGATCGGCGCTTCCGGAATCTCGCGCGCTTCGCCGCTCGAGTTCCGCTTCTCGACGGCCTGGATGCGGCGCTCGAGTTCACGGATATCCTCGAGGTACTTCTCGACGCGATCGCGGTCCGCGGCGCCGAGTTCGCGCTTGAGGCCGCTGACTTCGCCGACGATCCAGTCGAGGATGCTCTTGTTCGCGGCCCGGCGCGACACGCGGTCTTCCTTGCTGTTTCCCGCCCCGAACAGCAGGTCGAACGCGATGCGCGGGTTGCGAATCATGGGCAGCGGCTCGTTCGGATTCGCCCAGCTGATCGTATCCGTGTACGCGCAGGCGTAGTTGTAGTAGCAGCCGCCGGCCTGGTCGAGATTCTCGATGCAGAGCTGCATGGACGGCAGCGTGGTGTCGGTCGAGACGTGCTGGGCCACCATCTGGTCCATGGACGTCCCGACATACAGGTCGGAGCCGTTCGTTTGCTTCGGGTGCGCCTGGGTAAGGAACACGGCGCTCGACCGGAAGTGGTCGCCACCGATCTCCGGTCCCTCGAAGGCCTCGGCCATCCGGACGTCGGTGTTGCTGACGATCGTGAGGTACTGGCGCCATGAGTCGAGCGGCGTCAGTGCGTTGTCACCCGAGAGGACAAAGCCGCTGCCGACTTTCTCGGGAGCCCAGAGGTACTTGCTCCCGCCCCAGTTGTTGGAGCCGGCGGCGCCGTGCACCATCTCGATTGCGAGCAGGCGCGTCTTGTCAGCTTGAGCCGTGCCGCCGAAGCGACTGAGCGCGGGGACCATCGCGTCGAGGTAGGGCAGCGCGACGGTGGCACCCATGCCCTGGAGGAAGCGGCGACGGTGCATGGCCTGACGGGTGAGGAATTGCATCGGGGGGAATCCTCGGGGGACGGGGGAAATCGTTAGCGGGGATTGTGCGACGGACCTGCGGACGAACCAGCAAATGCACTATGCGATGGAGACGCACCGGCATCCGAATCGGCCACGACATCGGCGCGCTTCGTCCGGAACGCCGGGCTGTTGACGACACCGGACACGAGCGCGGAGAACTTGTACCCGGCGGCTCCGGCCTCGCGCGTAATCCGGCGGACCGTCGGCTGGTCGGGATCCTCCATGCGTCGCCCGAGGGCGTATGCCATGAGGTTCTCCGTAAACGTCCGGGCCAGCGGCAGCGGCCGGGACATCAGCGACTTGACCAGGTCACCGGGCGCATTGACCGCGACGCCGTCGTACATGCGGCCACGCGTGTCCAGCTCCATGCCGTTCTCGCGATAGCGCCAGCGCGCCGTCACGTCGAAGTTGTCGAGCGCGAGGCCGATCGGGTCCATGTACTGGTGGCACGCGTTGCACGTCGGATTCTTGCGATGCAGCTCCATGCGCTCGCGCGTCGTAAGCGGCTTGCCGTCCTTGCTGTCCGCGGTCTCCTCGAGGTCCGGCACGCCCGGAGGCGGTGGCGGCGGCGGTGCGTTGAGCAGCACTTCCATCACCCACTTCCCGCGGAGGACGGGCGATGTGCGGTTCGCGAGCGACGTCTGGACCAGGATGCTGCCGTGGCCGAAGAGTCCGCGCCGTGTGCTGTCCGGATACGAGACCTTCCGGAAGTTCGTACCGGCGACGTCCGGGAATCCGTAGTGCCTGGCCAGCGCTTCGTTCACGAACGTGTAATCGGCCGTGAACAACTCCAGGATGGGTCGGTCATTGCGAACGATGTACGTGAAGAACGCCTTCGTTTCCTTCACCATCGCGTCCGCAACCTGCTGGTCGAAATCCGGGAACCAGAACGCGTCCGGCTTCACCTTGTCGAGGTCCTGCAGCCGGAGCCACTGGGCCGCAAACCGGGTCGCGAGCGCTTCCGACCGCGGATCCGCGAGCATCCGCTTCACTTCGGCGTTCATGACCACGCGATTCTTGAGCTGGCCGGCCGTCGCGAGCGAGAGCAGGCGGTCGTCCGGGATGCTGCCCCAGAGGAAGAACGACAGGCGCGTGGCCAGGTCGAGGTCACTGAGCGCGTAGTCGCTGCCTTCGGTCGCGGTCGCCGGCTGGCGCTCGAAGCGGAACACGAAGTGCGGGCTCGCGAGCATCGCCTGGATCGCGAGGCGCACGCCCTCGTCGAACCCACCCTGCTTGGCGCCTTCGGTGTAGAACCGCATCAGGCCTTCGCGGTCCTTCGGGGTCAGCGGCCTCCGGTACGCCCGGGTGCCCAACCGCGTGATGATCTGCGAGGCGCACGCGCGCTCCGAAAGCGTCTTCGACGGCTTGCAGGAGAAGATGATCTTGCGGCTCTTCGAATCGTCCGAGATTCCGGTCACGGAATCCGGGCCGAGCACCGAGAGCTCCACCACGTGCGGCGGCGCCGTGATGCCGGCACTCGCGTTGCCGTTGCTGGCCATGGACCACTCGTGCGGCCGGATCAGGTCCTCGTACGGCCCGTCGGAGCGGCGCACGAACGCAGCCGAGATCTTGCGCTGGCCCGCCTTGATGAACATCCGGTCGGACCACAGGTAGTCCGCGCCCTGCGGCGCATCCGCCGAGGCGAACGTGCGCTCGACCCCCCGCTCGTACTGGAGCAGCGCCACGCGCTCGCCTTCGACCGACAGGTCCACGTCCTCGAGTTTCGTCCCGACGCCGCCGCCGATATTCGCGCGGAGCCGGTACCACCCGTCGGCAGGGAACGTGTGCGTCGCGACGATGCCTCCGCGCGTGCCGAACGGCGCACCCTCGACATGGTTCCACGGGTGCTGCGAGACGAACGGTGAAACGCGATATGTCACCGGGATCGACCGCACCGACCGGTCACCGACGGCCATGCGCGCGACCGCGGCGGCTGCGGTGAGGTAGGCCTCGAGCAGCGTCGGCGAAAGCGACTGCACGTCGGCGATGTTGTCGAAGTTGGCGCTCTTGGTGTCGAGCGGGAGGAAGTCCGCAGCATGGATCTCGACGCCGAGCAGGTCGCGGATCACCGCCTCGTACTCCGGCCGGTTGAGGCGCTGGAACGTGCGCATCCCGGGATTGATCTTGTTGCCCTTCTCGACCAGGTCTTCCAGCGTCTCGGCGAGCGCGACGAGCGTGTCGCCACCGGGTTTGCGCGCCGTCGGCGGCGGCATCATCTGCGTCCGCAGCTTCCGGATGATCTGCTCCGTCATCTGCGCGTCCTGCGCCGCGCCTTCCACCGCGTACTTGTCGAACGACGCCGCGATGCCGTTCTTCATCGCGACGCGCCGATCGTTGTGGCAGGTCTGGCAGTAGGTCTTCATGACGGCGTTGAGCGCCGAGACCTCGATCCCGCGAGCGCCGGTAGCGCGCGTCGGGGTTCGCGTCTCATGGGCGGGTGCCGGCCGCGCGGCCGGCCGCGCCGTAGGCGCTCCGGCGTGCACGATCTCGCGGGTGGGGAGTGCAGCACGGGCGCCAACGCGCGTGGCGCTGAGGGCCGTGATTCCGGCTGCCGTACCGACGATGAGCAGTCCCGCACGCACCATACTGTCTTGCCTCCACGATAGCCCAAAGGCCGTGACAAACCGCCACGGCCATCAGAGTGGTCCAGCAACCTGCGCCAACCAATGTCACCCGCGGGCAAAGCGCCTCGGGCTCTAATGTATGGCATCGGTCGCATTGCGCCAGCCCCGGGGTCCCCCTGGGGGGGGGGTCTGCGGGCCGGCGTCACGTCGTCACCGGAGCAATTACGAAGCGCGGGGGGCCACCGTTGGTGACCCCCCGCGCCAATGCTCCAGGCCTGACGAAGCGACGTCAGACATCACGTGCCGTTGCTGCCTTTCGGCCCTGGCGGAGTTGGCGGGCTGCCGCCCTCCGGGACCTGGAGCAACGGCAATATAGCGTCACCCCCCGGCCGCCCGCGTGGGCTCCATCAGCATTTCCTTGAAGACCTCGGTCGCCTTCTTCATCTCCTTCATGGTGCCAAACGTGATCCGGGCCTGGTTGGTGAGCGGCGGGAACGCCCGACCGACGGCGATCCCCTTCTTGACCGCCGCGGCCTTGAACGCGGCCGCCGGCTGCTTGATGTCCACCATCATGAAGTTGGCCTGACCGGCCGACATCGCGAAGCCGGCATCAGCAAAGAACTTGCGGGTGAAGGCCTTCACCTCGCGATTGCGTGCGACTTCCTCGGCGATGTGCCCGGGATCATTGAGCGCCGCGGTCGCCGCCACGAGCGTCAGCTGGGACACGTTCGACCCCATGATCCACGGCCGCATCCGGGCCAGCGTCTCCGGTCGGCCGACCACATAGCCCAGCCGCAGGCCTGCCATGCCATACACCTTCGAGAACGTCCGCAACACG
>Ga0194131_10000758_pt1 | contig 55299 bp, 53 predicted proteins | sample TA2KigO120mmetaG_FD_148631 | JGI IMG/M metagenome (GOLD analysis project Ga0194131, IMG submission 148631) | Freshwater microbial communities from Lake Tanganyika, Tanzania - TA2015053 Kigoma Offshore 120m | ecosystem: Environmental > Aquatic > Freshwater > Lake | place: Tanzania: Lake... | reverse complement strand
CCACGAGGTCGCCCACGCGGCGGATGAGCTCTTGGGCAAGCGGCTGGTCACGGCCCAGACCGGGCCGCGCGGCAAGCTGATCCACCGGCTGTTCGTCGAGGAGGCGTTGCCGATCGAGCGCGAGCTCGATCTGGGCCTAGTGCTCGACCGCAAGACCGAGCGGGTCATGGTCGTCGCCTCGGCCGCCGGCGGCATGGAGATCGAGGAGATCGCCCACTCCAAGCCCGAGACGATCATCCGCGCCAGGATGGGCATCATGCCCAGCCACATCTACCGCCAGGGCCGCGTCGGCATCGTCGGCCGCTCGGGCACCCTCGGCTACGGGGCCGCGGCCCAGATGGCCGAACTTGGCATCGGCGTGTCGACCAGCGTCGGCATCGGTGGCCATCCGATCAACGGCTCGTCCTTCCGCGACATCCTCGAGCTCTTCGAGGCCGACCCCGCGACCGATGCCGTGGTCATGATCGGCGAGATCGGTGGCCCGCAGGAGGCCGAGGCGGCCGAGTTCATCCGGACGTCGATGAAGAAGCCGGTGGTCGCCTACGTCGCCGGGCTCAGCGCGCCCAAGGGGCGGCGCATGGGGCACGCCGGCGCCATCATCTCGGCGTTCGGCGAAAGCGCGGCGGCCAAGGTCGAGATCCTGAGGGATGCCGGCGCGACCGTGGCGCCCAGCCCGGCCGAGCTCGGCACCACCGTCGCCGCGGCGCTGAAGCGCGCCGGCCTGATGTCCTAACCCTGAAGGAAGACGCACCGCCATGGCTAAGCCCAATGTCCTGGTCACCCGCCGCTGGCCCGCCGAGGTGGAGGCGCGGCTGACCGAGGTGTTCGACGCGACACTCAGCCGCGATGACGTTCCGCTCGGCGCCGAGGGCTTGAAGGCTGCCCTTGGTGCCTACGACGCGGTCATGCCGACGGTGACCGACCGGGTGAACGCCGACGTGCTGGCAGTGGAACCGTTGCGCGCGCGGGTCATCGGCAGCTACGGCGTCGGCTTCAACCACATCGATGTGGCCGCCGCGAAGCAGCGCGGCATCGTGGTGACCAACACGCCCGACGTGCTGACCGACTGCACCGCCGATCTGGCCATGACGCTCTTGCTGATGGCGGCGCGTCGCGCCGGCGAAGGCGAGCGGCACTTGCGCGCCGACGCCTGGACCGGCTGGCGCCCCACCCACATGGTCGGCACCAAGGTGACCGGCAAGACGCTCGGCGTCGTCGGCATGGGGCGCATCGGCCGCGCGGTCGCGCGCCGCGCCCACCACGGCTTCGACATGGCCGTCCTGTATCACGACGCCGTCCGCCTGACGTCCGAGCAGGAGCTCGAGCACGGCGCGCGCGCGTGCGCGAACCTGGAGGAGCTGCTCGGCGCCGCCGATTTCGTCTCGCTCCATTGCCCGGCGACGCCCGAGACGCGGCACCTGATGAACGCGTCTCGCCTCAGCCGCATGCGCAAGGACGCCATCCTGATCAACACGGCGCGTGGCGACGTGGTCGACGAAGCGGCGCTTGTCGAGGCCCTGCGGTCCGGCGCCATCGCCGGCGCGGGGCTCGATGTCTACGAGGCCGAGCCCAAGGTGACCGACGCGCTCAAGACCATGGAGAACGTCGTCCTGCTGCCGCATCTCGGCAGCGCCACGCGCGAGACCCGCGTGGCCATGGGCCTGCGCGTGATCGAGAACGTCCAGGCGTTCTTCGACGGCCGGACGCCGCGCGACCGCGTGGCGTGACCGAAAGCGCGCCTGGCGCGGGCGCGCGGCGCTCGAGAACGCGCCCGCGTCCGACACGGTGGCGCTGCTCCAGGCCTTCGGCATCTGGTTCCAGCTCGTCAACATCGCCGACGAGAACGTGGCGATGCGGGCGCGCCGGCGCATCGAGCGCGACGGTGGCCCCGATCGCCTGGCGGGGACCTTCGCCCACGCCATCGCCGCCGCCGCCGCCGCCGGCCTGGACGCGGCGGCGGTCGGGCGCATTGTCGGCGCGCTCGACGTACGCCCGACGCTCACCGCGTTCCCGACCGAGGCCAAGCGCGTCACGGTGCTCGAGATCCACCGGCGCGTCTACCGAAGCCTCGTCACCTCGAGCAGACGCGCTGGACGCCGTGGGAACGCGAGCGCCTGGTTAGCGCGCTGCGCGACGAGATCGACCTGCTCTGGTTGACCGGCGAGCTGCGCCTGAGCCAGCCGACCGTCGACCAGGAGGTCGCCTGGGGCATCCACTTCTTCCGCGAGGTGCTGTTCGAACGGGTGCTCGACATCCTCGATCGGCTCGAGGCCGCGCTTGCCCGGCACTACCCCGAGGTTGCGCCCGACGTGCCGGCGTTCGAGGCGCTGTCGGGCCTGTCCTACGTGGCGTACCGGCGGTTCGTCGAGCACCCGGGTCTGATCGACTATTTCCAGGCGGCCAGCCCGGTCGAGGAGCTGGCCTCGCTGCGCATGGGCTCGCGCCCGTCCCGGCGCTTCGGCGCCGCGACGCTCGGCGATTTGCGCGCGATTCCCTGGGTTTTCGCCTGGAGCCAGAACCGGCACATGCTGCCAGACATACGCCTCCTGCAGGCAGATCGAACCCCAAGCGAAGACGTAACGCAGCACGACGACGGCCGCGCACACCAGCACGGTGCCGAGGGTGACCCAGGCCACGACGCGACCAATCCACTCGTTGATGCCGTCCGCGACCCGGATCAGGCCGACGAGAAAAGCCACCCCAGCACTCCCTGTCGTGGGGCGCTCGCTGGGCGGCCCATCGTTCTGCGGCCCCAGGCTAGGCGGTTCGATGATCGGTCGCCACAGCTTTGTCTTCAACCGTCGCTACGGCTAATGTCCGCGCCGTGAGCCACCGGGGGTCGCGATGGATTTCACCCTGACGACCGAGCACAACCTGATCGTCGACACCGTGCGCAAGTTCGTCGACGTCGAGCTGCTTCCCCACGAGGACGAGGTCGACCGCACCGGCGAGGTCAGCGAGGCGATCAAGGCGCGGGTGCGCGAACGCGCGCTGGCCGAAGGGCTCTACGCCATGAACATGCCGGCCGAGGTCGGCGGCGGCGGGCTCGACAACGTGACCATGATGCTGGTCGAGAAGGAGCTGGGCCGTGCCGGCTACGCCCTGCACTACCTGGTGGCGCGCCCCTCCATGATCCTGATGGCGTGCCAGGGCGAACAGCGCGAGCGCTACCTGCTGCCCACGGTCAAGGGCGATCGCGTCGATTGCTTCGCCATCACCGAGCCGGGCGCGGGCTCGGACGCGTTCGGCATCACCAGCCGCGCCGTGGCCGATGGCGAAGACTTCGTGATCAACGGCACCAAGCATTTCATCAGCCACGCGGACCTGGCCGATTTCGTCATCGTGTTCGCGGTCACCGGCATGGCCGAGACACCCAAGGGCCCGCGCAAGCAGGTCACGTCTTTCCTCGTCGACAAGGGCACGCCCGGTTTCTCATGCACCCGCCAGCCCGATGCCATCAGCCATCGCGGGTTTCACCAGTGCACGCTGACCTTCGAGGACTGTCGCGTGCACAAGCGGCAGATCCTAGGCGCGCTGCACAAGGGTTTCGACGTCGCGAACGAGTGGCTCTACGCCCAACGCCTAGTGCTAGCGGCCAACTGCCTGGGCCGGGCCGAGCGCATCCTGAAGCTGGCGGCAGAATGGGCCGGCGGGCGCAAGCAGTTCGGCCAGACCATCAGCAAGTTCCAGGGCGTGTCGTTCAAGTTCGCCGACATGGCGACCGAACTGGCGGCGGCCGAGCTCCTTACCCTGCGCGCGGCCTGGAAGGCCGACCAGGGCACCATGACCGCCGAGGACGCGGCGATGGCCAAGCTCAAGGCGAGCGAAATGCTGGCCATGGTCGCCGACGAAGGCGTGCAGGTGTTCGGCGGCATGGGTGTGATGGGCGACATGGCCATCGCGCGGCTGTGGCGCGACGCTCGGGTCGAGCGTATCTGGGACGGCACGTCCGAGATCCAGCGCCACATCATCAGCCGTGCCGTCCTCCGCCCCTTCGAGACGTGACCGTTCAACCATGACCGACGCACCCAAGCCGCCGCAACCGGCGAACCCCGGCGCGACCGCCACGACCAGCCGCTATCGCGCGGTCAAGGCCTACCGGAACGAGCAGTTCCTCAACAGCCGCGACGCGCGCGCGCTGCGCATCCTGTCGGAGTACCTGGAGCCGGCCGGCCGGTTCGACAAGCTGGGCGTGCGCGACACCATCGTGTTCTTCGGCTCGGCGCGCATCCCGTCGGCGGAGAAGGCCCAGGCGGCCCTGGCCGCCGCGCGCGCGGACGGCGGCGACGTGGCGGCGGCCGAGCGTCAGGTCGTCATGGCGCGCTACTACGAGGCCGCGCGCGCGTTGGCGCATCGACTCACCACCTGGTCCAAGGGTCTCGAGGGCCAGGATCGGCGCTTCGTCGTGTGCACCGGCGGTGGCCCCGGCATCATGGAGGCGGCCAACCGCGGCGCCTCGGAGGCCAAGGGCGTCAATGTCGGGCTCGGCATCTCGCTACCCGATGTCGAGCCGCCCAACCAGTACGTCACGCGCAGTCTGGCGTTCGAGTTCCACTACTTCTTCATGCGCAAGTTCTGGTTCCTCTACCTGGCCAAGGCCATCGTCGTGATGCCGGGCGGGTTCGGCACCATGGACGAGTTCTTCGAGGTCATCACCCTGATCCAGACGTTCAAGATTACCAAGTGCATGCCCATGGTGCTGTTCGGCGAGTCGTTCTGGGACGACGTGGTCGACTTCGAGGCGCTCGTGCGCTGGGGCACCATCGGCCGTGATGACCTCAAGCTGTTCCTACGCACCGATTCGGTCGACGAAGCCTATGCTTTCCTGACGACCGAGCTGGTCGCGCACGGGCTCGATTTGCCGGGTCCGTCGTTGTAGCGCTCAGGGATCGATCAGCATCCGCTCCATCACGAACCGGCGTAAGGCGACGCCGTCGCGTTCGACCGTCTCCTCGCGTCGTGTCGCGAAGCCGCGCGCCGTGAAGAAGGGCCGCGCGATCGGGCTCGCCTCGGTGACGAGGCGGCGTGCGCCCAGGTCGCGTGCCTGGGCGATCACGGCGTCGAGCAGCGCAGTCGCGACGCCCTGGCCCTGGTGGTCGGCGTCGACATAGAGCATGTCCAGATGGTCCGGCGGATCGAACTCGGCGAATCCGACGATCGTGTCACCAATCATGGCGACCCGTGTCGGGCGCGCCGTCATGCGGCGTTGCCAGACGGCGGCATCGGGCACCACCGGCGACCAAGCGCGCCGTTGCTGGGTGTCGTCGTGCGGCGACGGCACGCGATGGACTGAATCGTGGAACAGCGCCGTGAGCCGCGGCGCGTCGCCCTCGATATAGGCGCGAACCGTGATGGTGGCTGGGGTCATTGATCAACCAGACAACCTTGAGCCCCGTCCCGGCGAGGGAGCGGGGCTCTGGAGGCTGTTAGCCAGCTGTCGGAAGGACAGCATCTATCGCGCGAACATTCCCTGCACCATTGGTGCGCGCCGTCCGCGGGCTTGAACATCGTCGTTTGTCGGTCGGTTCCGTCGTGCTTGGCCAGGCAGTGCGATCGCTCTCGGAACCGCGGCCTCGCCTCTCAGCGAGGCCCGATCAAATGATCCGGTGGAGTCATGCTGGCGCGTCCTCCCTGCCGCTTTCGGGGTGCTCAAGCGACCGCAGCGGCATCGCCGATCACGGTGCGACGAGTATGCGAATCGTGCGCCTCGTCCCGGCGCGAGTCAAGCAAAGCCGGACCGATCAAGCACCGTCGAGTGCGCCCAATTCGGTATCGGTGGGCGCGCCCACTTGGCGCACCGTCACGATGCGTTGCGGCAGGGGGCGATCGATGCCCTCGCGCTCGAACGCCTTCTTGATCGCGGCCAGGTAGCGCCGCTGGATCGTCCACTGCAGGCCGGCCCGCGTCTTGACGCGCGCGCGCATGGTCACCGAGGAGACCGCGAGCGCGGTGACGCCGTGGATCTCGATGGGTTCCAGCACGGCGGCCGCCACGTCCGGCTCGCGTCGCAAATCGCGGTCAAGCGCCTGGAGCACGGTGGCGATGCGGTCGGTGTCGTCCTGGTAGCCGACACCTACGTCGAGCACGGCGAACGCGAAGTCGCGTGTCATGTTGGTGACCATGGTGACGTTGCCGTAGGGGATCGTGTGCACGTTGCCCGACACGTCGCGCAGCGTCACGGTCCGTATGGTCATGCTCTCCACCACGCCCGAGGTGCCGCCCAGGTCGACAACGTCGCCGATGGCGATCTGGTTCTCGAACAGGATGAAAGCGCCTGTGATGACGTCCTTGACCAGGGCCTGGGCGCCGAAGCCGATGGCAAGTCCGATCACGCCGGCGCCGGCCAGCATCGGCGCGATGTCGACACCCAGCTCGGCCAGGGTGGTGAACACAGCGATTGTTATCACGAAGATCAGGATCGTGTTGCGCGCCAGCGGCAGCAGTGTGCGCAGCCGCGCGCTGCGCACCACGGCCTGACCCGCAGCGTTCCTCGCCTCCAGGAAGCGGGTGACGATGCCGTCGGTCACCTCAATGACCAGCAGCGCCAGGACACCGATACCCACGATGGTGACGACGCGGCCCAGCACGTCGCGCGCCCACGGGCTGGTCAGCCACGCGACCGCGTCCAGGTCCCAGGCCTCGGCGATCGTCACGGCCATGGCGAACAACACCGCGCCCGTCAGGCCGAAGCGCAGCACCGGCAGGTACCAGTTGGCTCTGAGTTCGACCCCGGGCGCACGCTCGGCGATGTCGTCGATGACCTGCAGCAGCCGGTCAAGTCCCACTTGCCCGGCGAACAACGCCAGCTTGCCCACGACGACGACGATGGTCGTGCCGATAACACCCTGCGTGATCGTGCCCAGGGTATTCTCAGCCTCGATCGCCCAGGCACCGAACGCCAGCCCGACCGCGACGATCGCCAGCACGTGCCAGACGTCGGCCAGACGGCCCAGCACAAGGCGCAAGACGTGGCCGCCATCGCCGCTGTCGTCGCGTCGCAAGTACTCGGCCACCAAGGCGCGGTTCTGCAGGACCAGGACGATCGCCAGGATGGCGAAGACCAAGCCCGCGATGCGCAACACGAGGCCGGCGCCGACCGGCGGCACGCCCAGCAGCGACAGCGCCTGACTGGCAAACCCACCGTAGGCCCCGATGCGCACCAGGCGGCGGATCCACACGTGCAGATAGGCGGCCGTCTCGTCGCTCATGGGCAGCGGGCGCGCGCCGGTCGCGAGCGGCGCCAGCACGGCGTTCGACACCGCGGTCACGAGCTGCACCACGAGGGTCGCGTTGACCAGCGCCAGCGCCACGATGCGCGTCTCGTCCAGCGGATCGACGATGGCGAGAAGCGCATAGGCCGCGGCGGCGAAGGCGACGGCGGGCAGCACCTCGATCATTGCGCGGCCGACGACGATGAGGACGCGGGTGACCAACCCGTCGCCCCAGTGGCCGAATAGAGCGCGCGACGGCGCGGCCAGCGCGCGTTGCGCCAGGAGGTAGGCCGCTAACGCAACGCCCACGACCACGGCGACTTTGGCCAGGGCGACTAGCCAGATCGCCCGGCGGTCGGGATCGCGCAGTTCGGCGCCAAGCCATGCCGCCACGTCGCTCCAGCCGCCCACATCGCGCACGAGCGAGGTGAACTCCTGGCCGAGCCGCTTGAACGTGCCGCTGACCCGGCCGAGCAGGCCGGTGCGCTCCCCCGGCTCGCCCTCGACCGCGCGCTCGGCTTCGATCAGGGTCCTTAGGTTCTCCAGGAACGCGGCCCGGCTCTCGTCGTCCTCCAGGGTGTCGACCAAGGACTCGAGTTCAGCCGTGGTGGATTGCGACTCGTCCTGGGCCTGCGCGGGCGTCCCGGCGAGCACCAGGATCAGCGCGGCCGTGAGCCCGAGCCGCCACACCGGAAATTCAAGGATGACCTTCGCGAAGCGCGCCATGACGCGCGACCGTAGCAAAGGACGCGTCGGGTCCCAAGCCGCGAGCCGTTGCCGGACGCGGGTGGCTCGCTAAACTAAGGCCATGATACGCGTGATCCTGGTCGTTCTCTGCCTGGTAGTGTCACCGGTTCGGGCCGCCGAGTTCGAACGCGGCATGGCGGCCATGGGGCGGGGGGATTTCGCCACCGCCATGGCCGAGTGGGCGTCCTTGGCCGAGGCCGGTCATCCGCGCGCCCAGAACGGGCTTGGCATCCTCTTTGGCAACGGCTTCGGCGTCGCCCGCGACTATAGCCGCGCGCTCGCGTGGTTCCGCCGCGCCGCCGTCCAGGGACTGCCCGATGCCCAGAACAACATGGGCCGGCATTACCGCTTCGGTCTGGGCATCGGCACGGACACCATCGAGGCGGCGCGCTGGATCAAGCGCGCGGCGCTCGCCGGCTACGTGCCGGCGCAGGGCACCATGGGCGCGCTCTACGCCCGGGGCGAGGGCGTGCCCAGGGATCTGTTGCGCGCCTACTTCTGGTGGTCGCTCGCCGCCGCCGAAGGCGATCGTGCCTCGATGATCGCGCGCGAGGACGCCGCCGGTCTGATGACCGCGCGCCAGATCCGCATCGGCAACCTGCTGGCCGAGGGCTGGCGACGCGAGCCGGTGACGACGGGGCCCTAGGCCGATGGCGGACGCTTGCGCCGCCGTGCGGGCCGATGCTAGTGGAGGCTCCAACGGGTCGGTGTCCGACGCGGTTCGAGCGGTGGTGCTCGCGGGCCGGGGATCGATACACTTAGGGAACGAGGGCCTCGATGTCCGACTGGCACAACGCCGAACACCAGAACTTGGGTACCTACCGCGGGTTCATCCGCATGTCCGTCGTCGGCCCCATCGTCGTCGTCTTATCGCTGATCATCATGGCGATCACGCTGGTCTAGGACAGGCGGGCTGAACCGACCGGTACAGCTCGGGATCGCGGCTGTTTAGGTCCAGCCGCGACCCCTCATTGGTGTCGTCCGTCAGTTAACGAGTAAGCCCAGCGTTCGGCGTGCGCCCCAGCATGCGCTTCAAGCCGGCGTCCGCGCCTGCGGTGTCCGCTCGGTGCGAACTGTGAGAACGGTGCGCTCGCTGCTGCGACGTGTCGGCGCGTGGCCGGGCCGACGTGACAGGTGGCGCGCCAGCGCTCCGCGATGGCGGCACGGCGGCGGTGACCGCCGGCCGGGCGCCATGCGCGGCGACCGGCACCTTGACCCCGGTCGTCTTCTCGATGTCACGTAGGTAAGGGCGCTCGGAGGGATCGCAGAACGAGATCGCGACGCCGCCCAATCCGGCGCGCGCCGTGCGGCCGATGCGGTGGACGTAGCTTTCAGGCACGTTGGGTAGCTCGAAGTTGATGACGTGGCTCACGGCGTCCACGTCGATGCCGCGCGCGGCGATGTCGGTCGCTACCAGGATCGGCGTGCGGCCTGACTTGAAATCGCTGAGTGCACGCTCGCGCTGGACCTGGCTCTTGTTGCCGTGGATCGCGGTGGCCCCCAGTCCGATGCCGTCGAGGTGGCGGGCGACCTTGTCCGCGCCCCGCTTGGTACGGGTGAACACCAGCACGCGATCGAAGCCGGACGAACGCAGCAGGTCAGCCAGCAGCGCCCGCTTGGCTTGGGCGTCGACCAGGTACACCCGCTGGTCGACCTTGTCGGCGGTCTTGGCCGGCGGCGTCACCGCCACGTGGGCGGGATCACGCAGGTGCTCGCGCGCGAGCGCGTCGATCGGTCCGGGCATAGTCGCCGAAAACAGCAGGGTCTGCCGCTCCTTCGGCAGCGCGCGCAGGATACGCTTGATCGGCACGATGAAGCCGAGATCGAACATGTGATCGGCCTCGTCGAGCACGACCGTCGTGCACGTATCCAGCCGGATCGCGCCGGCGGTCATGTGGTCGAGCAGCCGGCCCGGTGTCGCGACCAGCACGTCGACGCCGCGCGCCATGGCGCGGATCTGCGGGCCCGGCTTGGCGCCGCCGATGACGACCGCGACGGTCAGGTCGATGCATCGGCCGTAGGCCTCGAAGCTGTCGGCGATCTGGGCCGTCAACTCGCGCGTCGGCGCCAGTACCAGGGCACGGCAGCGCTTCTCGCGGCGCCGGTCGGGGTTGGCGATCAGCCGGTGCAGGATGGGCAGCGCGAACGCCGCGGTCTTGCCGGTGCCGGTCTGCGCCAGCCCGATCAGGTCGCGACCGCCCAGCACGGGCGGGATGGCTTGGGTCTGGATGGGCGTAGGGGTGGTGTAACCTTCGTGCTTCAGGGCACGAAGCAAGGGCTCGGCCAGGCCGAGCGTATCGAAGCTATGCAAGAAACTGCTTTCCGCGGGCCTGGTCGCGCGGGTGGCGCGGGACGATGGGGCCCGTCTTGTGGAGGATGGACCCCGCGTACCTGGGCCCTACCGGTGTTGCGATGAAGCGCGCTCGCCAGGCGACAATCAACTTGTCGTTCACGCGGCGAAAGCGTCACTCGATGGTGCACGATGCACGCGGCACTCTATATAGGGCGGGGCTGGACGGTGTCCAGTCCTGCCGACCCCCTTTGTTCCGAGGACCGCGCCGCTCGTGTCCGACCTTACGACGCTGATTTACCATGCCACCACGTGGGTGCTCCCGGCCCTTTTCGCGATCACGTTCCACGAAGCGGCCCACGGTTGGGTGGCATCGAAGCTCGGCGACGACACGGCGCGGCAGGCCGGCCGGGTCAGCTTCAACCCGTTGCGTCACATCGACCGCTTCGGGACCGTGATCCTGCCCGGCCTGCTGGTGCTGTTCCACGCGCCCTTCATCTTCGGCTACGCCAAGCCGGTCCCGGTCGATTTCCGGCGCCTGCGCCAGCCCAAGCGCGACATGGTTTGGGTCGCCACGGCGGGGCCGGCCATAAACATCGCGCTCGCGCTGGCCTGCGCCTTCGCCGTGCATGGGGCGAACCGGCTGCCGGATTTCGTTGCCCATTGGGCCGTGGCCAATCTGACCAACGCGTTCGTGCTCAACGTCGTCCTGGCGGTGTTCAATTTGCTGCCCCTGCCGCCGCTGGATGGCGGGCGTATCCTGGTCGGGTTGCTTCCGCCGCCGTGGGATCGCCGGCTGGCGCGCACCGAGCGCTGGGGCATGGCGATCCTGATCGGGCTTCTGATGCTGCCGCCCCTGATCGGCATGCAGTTCGGCGTCGATCTCAGCGTGATTGGCTGGCTCCTTGGGCCCGTCGTCGACTGGCTGTTGCGCCTGATCGAGGCGATCGCCGGGTTCTCGGCCTGACAGGGCCGCCAAGGGTGGTGACAAGCCGGGGGAATCGGCGCAGGAATGGGCCCGAGGATCCGCCGTGACCGAGACCCGACCCTTCGAGGAAGCCTGGGAACCGCCCGCCGACGATGCCGAGCGCTTCGTCGTCGATCTGGCCGGATTCGAAGGCCCACTGGACGTTCTGCTCGAGCTGGCGCGGCGCCAGAAGGTCGATCTGACGCGTATCTCGATCCTCGCGCTCGCCGACCAGTACCTCGCCTTCATCGCCGAGTTGCGCACGGTGCGGCTCGACATCGCCGCCGACTATCTGGTCATGGCGGCGTGGCTCGCCTACCTCAAGTCGCGGCTGCTGCTGCCGCCCGAGGAGCAGGAGGAGCCGAGCGCCGAGAAGATGGCCGAGGCCCTGGCCTTCCGCCTGCAGCGGCTCGAGGCCATGCGCGGCGCGGCGGACCGGCTGATGGCTCTGCCGCGCCTGGGCCAGGACGTCTTCGCGCGCGGCGCGCCTGAAGGCGTGCCGGTCGAGAAATCCGTCCGCTTAGAGGCGACCCTGTTCGAGCTGCTGTCGGCCTATGCCGAGCAGAAACGCTGGCGCGAGGTCCACGAGGTGCTGCGCATCCGCCCGCCGCGCGTCATCACCATCGAGGAATCGCTGATGCGCCTGCGCCGGCTGGTGCCTGACGTACCCGAGTGGGAGGCGCTGTGGCGCTTCCTTCCTGCCGGCCTAGCGGATCCGCAGCTCAACCGCTCCGCGATCGCCTCGACCCTGGTCGCGGGTCTCGAACTGGCGCGCCAGGGCTCGCTGCAACTGCGGCAACTTGCGCCCTTTGGCCCCATCTACGTGCGTCGGAGCACCACGGCATGACCGACCAGACCCTGCATAAACGGCTGATCGAGGCGCTGCTGTTCGCCGCCGCCGAGCCCCTTGCCGTCGACGAGCTCCAGGCCCGCCTGCCGGAGGGCACATCGGCCGAAGCCTTGTTGGCGGAACTCGCGGCGGACTACGCCGAGCGCGGGGTCAATCTGGTCGCGGTGGCGGGGCGCTGGCAGTTCCGCACCGCAGCCGATCTGGGGCCCCTGATGCGCCTTTCGATCGAGTTAAAACGCAAGCTGAGCCGCGCGGCGCTCGAGACCCTGGCGATCATCGCGTACCACCAGCCCGCGACGCGGGCCGAGATCGAGGAGGTGCGTGGCGTGTCGGTCAGCAAGGGAACGCTCGACCTGCTGCTCGAGATCGGCTGGATCAAGCCGCGCGGCCACCGCGATGCGCCGGGCAAGCCGACGCTGTGGGTCACCACCGAGGCGTTCCTCGAACACTTCGGTCTGGCGGCGCTGGACGATCTGCCGGGCATGAGCGAACTTCGCGCCTCGGGCCTCTTAGACAACAAGGGCCCCATGGCAGCCATGCCGGTGCTGGCTGGCGGCGGCCAGCCCGACGAAGCGTCCGACAACGACGAGCTGGTCGAGGACCAGGAGCCGGACGACGTGCACGGGCTCAGCGCTGGCGGCGAAGCGGCCTAGTCGCCGCGAACGCCGCTGCATGATCGGCCTCGACGAATACGGCGACGGCGAACGCTACGATCAAGAGTACGGCGCCTGGGAACCCGACGGCCCGTTCTACGAACGCCTTGCTCATCGCTACGGCGGGCCCGTGCTGGAACTCGGCTGCGGCACGGGGCGCGTCGCGCTGGGTCTCGCGCGCCAGGGGTTTGCGGTGGTGGGCGTCGAAGTGGCGCCGGCCATGCTGGCGCGGGCGCGGGCGAAAGCGGGACACTTCCCAGTCGAGTGGCTTGAGGCCGATTGCCGAGTTCTTGGCCTGGGCCGTCGGTTCTGCACCGTGTTCATGGCGGCCAACGGCTTCCAGCACCTGGTCACCGCCGAGGATCAGATCGCCGCCATGGAGGCGGTCCACCGGCATCTGGAACCCGGTGGCGCCTTCGCTTTCAACGCACGCAACCCGGTCACCAACGAGGACGCCCGCGACGTCGACGAGGAGTACCCCTGGCACAGCTACCGCGACGGGCAGGGGCGCGCGGTGCGGGTCTCCGGCTACCATCGTTGGAGCCCGGAAACCCATACTCTCGTCTACACGACCATCCGCCGCGTCGGCGGGGCCGTCGACCGGCGCGACCTGACCCTGCGCTTCGCGCCCATACCCTGGCTGGTCGCCAGCCTGAGACACGTGGGCTTTCGCCCCATCACGGTCCGCGCCGGGTTCGCCGACGAGCCCTTCGACGAGGCCTCCAGCCAGGACGCCGTGATCGTGGCCGAGGCTTAGGTCGGGCGGCATCGTATCGACTCGTCGGTTTGCTTTTTGCAAACGGTTTGCAATAAGATGGCAGGAAGTTCCGGGCGTGTTCCGCTGAACCCGCTGCGGTGCCATTCGAGGACGGAACGACTTGCGGCACGGCGAGCTTCAGGCGGCGGAAATGGGACGCGCGGCGTTCGCCGGCGCGGCCCATGTCGCGCTTTCGTTCGACCGCGTCACGCACGCGTTCCGGCGCCGGGTCGTCGTCGACGACGTCTCGCTCGATCTGCGTCATGGTGAGATCGTGTGTCTGCTCGGTCCATCGGGATGCGGCAAGACGACGCTTCTGCGCATCGCCGCCGGGCTCGAGCCCTTGCAGCGGGGGCGCATCCTGCTGAAGGGACGCGTCGTCGCCGAGCCGGGGCGCGAAGTGCCGGCCGAGCGCCGCGGCATCGGCTTCGTGTTCCAGGACTACGCGCTGTTCCCGCACCTCGACGTGCTGGCCAACGTCATCTTCGGGCTCGACGGCCTGGCGCCCGCCGTGCGCCGCGAACGTGGGCTCGCCCTGCTGGAACGGGTGCGCATGGCCGGCCACGCGGCCAGTTTCCCCCACATGCTGTCGGGCGGCGAGCAGCAGCGGGTCGCGCTCGCCCGCGCGCTGGCGCCCGAGCCCGACGTGATCCTGCTCGACGAGCCGTTCTCCAATCTGGACGTGCGCCTGTGCGAGGACGTGCGCGCCGAGACGCTGGCGATCCTGCGCGAGGCGGGCGCAAGCGCGCTCATGGTTACCCACGACGCCGAGGAGGCCATGTTCATGGCCGACCGCATGGCCGTCATGCGCGCCGGGCGCCTGATCCAGGTCGACACGCCGGACGCCGTCTACCTCCGTCCCGCCACCACCTTCGTCACCAAGTTTCTGGGTTTCGTGAACGCGGTCCACGCCACCGTGGCCGGCGGCCGCGTCGCCTCGACCTTCGGCGAGCACCGCGCGCCCGGCCTGGGTGACGGCACCTTGGTCGACGTGCTGGTCCGGCCCGAAGGCGTGCGGCTGGCCGAGCCGGGCGGAGCGGTCGAGGCCACGGTGGTCTCGCGTCACCGCCTCGGGGCCGACAGCCTGATCGTGTTGTGCCTGGCGGACGGCGGCGGCTCCGTGCGCGCCCGACTTGCCCGCGACGACGGGCCGGCGGTGGGCTGCCGGGTTTCGCTCGACATTGATCCCGAGGCTGTGTTCCTGTTCCCCTGCGACGCGCCGGGGGACCGCGCCTAAGCGTCGGCCGCGCGCCGGAACCCACCCCGGTGGGTTCGTTGCCTTGCCCCCCTCTTTCTGACAATATCCGCCCGCGCCGGAAGCCCATCACCGTCAAGGAGCCAAGTTCATGGGATCGTTCAGCATTTGGCACTGGTTGATCGTCCTCGTCATCGTCGTCCTGTTGTTCGGACGCAACCGGATACCGGCGGTCATGGGCGACCTGGCCAAGGGCATCAAGGCGTTCAAGTCGGGCATGAAGGACGACAAGGACGAGGCCAGCGCCGAAACGCCGTCCAAGCAGATCGCCAACGAGGCCGTGGGCGACGCGCTCGCCGGCAAGGACAAGGCGGTCAAGAGCTAGCCGAGAGCCCCGCGCGCGGGGCGCGATCATGTTCGGCATCTCCTGGTACGAGATGGCGGTGATCTCGGTCATCGCCCTGATCGTCATTGGGCCGAAGGATCTGCCGCGCATCCTGCGCACGCTCGGCCAGTGGATGGGCAAGGCGCAGCGTCTGGCCAACGAGTTCCGTCGCGGGCTCGACCAGATGGCCAAGGAATCCGGCGTGGACGAGGTCAAGCGCCAGGTCGAGAAGGCGGCCAGCCTTCACCCGGCGAACCAGGTCAAGAAGGCTGTGCTCGGTACCGGAACGGCCGCCTCGGCGCCGGCCGCGAGCCCGGCGCCCGCGCCGACCAACGGGACGGGTGCTACGGCGACGGCCCCCGAAACGACCCGCGCGTCCGGCGCCTAGGCCCGTCGTCGGACACGTTCGCGCATCATGGTCATCCGCGACATCGACGACACCAAGCGTCCGTTGCTCGAACATCTGGTCGAGCTGCGCAAGCGCCTGATCCGCTCGGCCATCGCGCTCCTGGTGTGCTTCGTCGCGGCGTTCGTCGTCTCCAAGCCGATCTTCCGCTTCCTCCAGGTGCCGCTCTACGAGGCGTTCATCCGCGCCGGCTATCCGGACGCGCGGATGATCTTCACCAGCCCGATCGAGTTCTTCTTCACCCTGGTCAAGGTCGCCTTCTTCGTCGGCCTATGCGTGGCCTTTCCGCTGATCGCGCACCAGCTATGGCTGTTCGTGGCGCCGGGGCTCTACAAGCGCGAGAAGCTGGCAGCGCTGCCGTTCCTGCTGATCGGACCGATCCTGTTCCTGATCGGCGCATCGGTCGTCTACTACGTGTTCTACCCAGTCGCCCTCGACTTCTTCCTGACGTTCCAGGAACGCCCCGCGCCCGGGTCGCTGGCGATCGAGCTGGAGACGCGGGTCAGCGAGTACTTCTCGCTGCTGCTCACCTTCCTGCTGGCGTTCGGCGCGGCGTTCCAGATGCCGCTGGTGTTCACGCTGTTGGCGCGCATCGGCTTCGTCTCGTCGGGCCAGCTCAAGGGCGCGCGCAAGTACGCCATCGTCGGCGCCTTCGTGGTGGCGGCGGTGATCACGCCGCCCGATCCGTTCAGCCAGATTGGCCTCGCGATCCCGCTGATCCTGCTCTACGAGATCTCAATCTGGTGCGCGTACCTTGTCGAGAAGCAGCGCGCCAAGGCGGAAGCGGCCGAGACCGAAGCGGCGGGCGGGGCGGTGGTCGCCGCCGGCGCGGCCAGTACCGCGGCGCCGATCGACGAGTTCCAGGAAACCGACTTCAACCAACCGCGCTGACCGCTCCCCCTCGCATGGACGCGCGGACCGCTGGCCCCTTATAGAAGGCGCCGGGAGACCATCCATGCTCGACATCGACTGGATCCGCGACAACCCCGAGGCGCTCGACAGGGCCTTGGCGAACAGGGGCGCCGAACCCCTGGCCCAACACCTGCTCGTGCTGGATGCGCGCGTGCGTGCCGCCAAGACCCGGTTCCAGGTCACCAAGGCCAAGCGCAACGACGCCAGCCGCCGCATCGGCCAGGCCAAGGCCAAGGGCGAGGACGCGGCGGCTATCATGGCCGATGTCGCGCAGCTCAAGGACGAGGCCCAGAAGGCCCAGGACGACGAGCGCGCCGCCACTGCCGAGCTTGAGGGGATGCTGGCGACCATCCCCAACGTGCCCGACTCGGCGGTGCCCGTGGGGCCGCGTTACGAGGACGGCACCGAGCTGCGCCGCTGGGGCACCCCGCGCGCCTTCCCGTTCAAGCCCAAGGAGCACTACGAGCTGGGAGAGGCGCTCGGCTGGATGGACTTCGAGCGCGCGGCGCGCCTCTCCGGCGCGCGCTTCACCGTGCTCTCCGGTCCGCTCGCCCGGCTCGAACGCGCGCTCGCGCAGTTCATGCTCGACCTGCACACGTCCGAGTTCGGCTACGAGGAGACCAGCCCGCCCTTGCTGGTGCGCGAACAGACGGCGTTCGGCACCGGCAACCTGCCGAAGTTCGCCGACGACCTGTTCGCGACCAAGAAGCCAATTGAAGAGAAGGTTCATGAACTTGTGCTTACTGAATTCGATAGAAACATTAAGGGACTTCGTGATGTATTTAAGAAATATATCAGAGACAATATAATTAGTAATAGTGATTTTTTTCTTAGAAGATCTAATAATAATTTGAGAAAAATGCAGAAATTTCTGATAAGTAATTCAAATAAAAACACAAATGTTTGTTCTTTTATGTTGAATATTAATGATATCGCAGAAGCATCCTTATCGGCCGCATCTGGACTGATTACCGAAAAACTCCCCTCAGTAATGTGGGAGATTGCAAATACGATGACCAAGAGTAAGCAGGCGTTCGAGACGATGTATTTGATCCCCACGGCCGAGATGCCGCTGACCAACTTGGTGGCGGACCAGATCGTCGACGAGGACCGCCTGCCGTTCCGCTTCACCGCGTTCACGCCGTGCTTCCGCTCCGAGGCTGGGGCGGCCGGCAAGGACACGCGCGGCATGCTGCGCCAGCACCAGTTCTACAAGGTCGAGCTGGTCAGCATCACGACGCTCGAACAATCCGAGGCCGAGCACGAGCGCATGGCCGCGTGCGCCGAGGAGGTGCTGAAGCGCCTCGGCCTGCCCTACCGGGTGTTCCTGCTCTCGACCGGCGACATGGGCTTCGCCGCGCGGCGGACCTACGACCTGGAGGTCTGGCTGCCTGCCCAGAACACCTACCGCGAGATTTCGAGCTGTTCCAACTGCGGCGACTTCCAAGCGCGGCGCCTGAAGGGGCGTTGCCGGGCCAAGGGCCAGAAAGGCACGCGCTTCGTCCACACGCTCAACGGGTCGGGCATCGCCGTGGGGCGCGCCCTGATCGCCGTGATGGAGAACTACCAGGAGGCCGACGGCACCATCACGGTGCCCGACGCGCTCAAGCCCTACATGGATGGCCTGAACCGCATCGGCCCGCGCCTCTGACCGGGCCGTTCGGCATCAGTCGATGGTCTCACCGCCGTCGACCACGTACACCGAGCCGGTGACGAAGCTGGCCAGGTCCGAGCTGAGGTAGAGCGCCGGCCCCGCGATCTCGCGCACGTGGGCGATGCGCTTCTGCGCCGCCGCGTCGGGCGACAGCATCGCGTAGCCGGCCTCGACCGTGCCGCCGATGCGCACGGCGAGCGCGCGCAGCATGTCGGTGTCCACGCCGCCCGGGCAGATGGCGTTGACCCGCACCTCGGGCGCCAGCTCCAGCGCGTGGCAGCGGGTCATGTTGATGACGACCGCCTTCGAGGCGCAGTAGGCCGAGGAGCCGGCGACACCGATCAGGCCGAACACCGAGGCGATGTTGACGATGCAGACCTTGGACTGGCGCAAGGCCGGGGCCGCGGCCTGGGTGACGAAGAAGGCGCCCTTGAGGTTGGTGTCGACGACCCGGTCCCAATCCTCCTCCGTCGCCTTGTCCAGGCGCGTGGCGCCGCCGGCGCCAGCGTTGTTGATCAGCACGTCAAGCCCGCCGAGCCCGGCCAGCGCCGCCGCGACGATTGCGCGGCGACCACACGACCGCCAGCTCCAAGAGCGCGCAGGGCCGCGTCGGTGGTCGCGGCGCGGCTGCCGTTCACGGCGACGCGCGCCCGCCGCCAGGAAGGCGTCGACGATGCCGCGGCCGATGCCGCGCGATCCGCCGGTCACCAGGACGCGCTTGCCGGTCATGTCGATGGTGGTCATGGGCGCGAGCCTCACTTCCGTCGGGTGGTGGATGGGGTCTTGGGCCTGGCCGGAGCGGGCGACGCCCGCTTGGCCAGGTCCTTCCGCACGCGGGCGATCACGTCGTCCCAGCGGCCGGGCGTCTTCTGCCGGTAGAGCCGCATAGACGGGTACCACGGCGAATCGTCGCGCTCGCTCAGCCAGCGCCAGTCGGCGGCGTAGCACAGCAGCACCCAGACCGGGCGCCCGAGCGCGCCGGCCAGATGGGCGACCGCGCTGTCGGTCATGATCACCAGGTCGAGCCGCTCGAGCAGTGCCGCCGTATCCGCAAAATCGTCGAGCACTGGGTCGGCGTCCATGATCAGCCCGCGACAGCCCGAGCCGTGCAGTTCGGCGATCGGCAGACCCTTCTGCAGGCTGATGAACGCGACGCCCGGCGTCTCGAGCAGCGGCAGAAAGGTGCGCAGGGTCGTGGCGCGGTTGCGGTTGTTCTTGAAGGTCACGCTGCCCGACCACACCAGACCGACCTTCAGCCGCCTGGCCGCGGGCGCCAGGAACGCGTCGATCTTGGCGCTCGCGCCGGCCGGCGGCGCCATGTAGGGAACCGGTCCGGGCAGGTCGCGCAGGTCGATGCGCAGGACCATGGGCAGGCTGAGCAGCGGACAGTGCACGTCGAAGGCGGGGGCGGGCGCGCCCGCGACCGCGATCTCGTCGATACCCTGCACCGTCGCCAGCAGGCGCGCGAGCGGCGGCCGCGTCTCGACGATCACGTGGCCGCCCAGCGCCTTGACGCGCGGAACGAAGCGGGCGAACTGCAGGCTGTCGCCGAAGCCCTGCTCGCTGGTCAGCAGGATGCGCCGACCGTCGAGCGGCGCGCCGTCCCAGCGCGGCTGGGCGTACGTGGGCGCCACCACGTCCTTGAGCCACCAGCGCGCTTCATAGGCCGGCCAGCCGCGCGCGAAGTCGGGTTTGGCCAGCAGCGCGAGCGCCGTGTCCCACGGGATGTCGCGGTCGTCCGGGCGCAGGCTCTGCGCGCGCGCGTACTGGGCCAGGGCCTCGTCCAGCCGCCCGGCGTGCTTCAGCGCGATGCCCAGGTTGTAGACGATGCCGGCGTCGTCGGGGCGCAGCGCCACGGCCCGGCGCAGCGTCGCGATCGCCTCGTCCAACCGGTGCAAGTCCTTCAGCGCGTTGCCCAGATTCGACAGGGTCTGGGGGTTGTCCGGGTCCGCTTCGAGCGAGCGGCGGTAGCACGCCACCGCCTCGGCGAACCGCTCGGTCTTGCGTAGCGCGACGCCCAGGTTGTTGAAGGCGGGCAGGTGGTTCGGGGCGCGCGCCAGCAGCGCGTTGTAAAGGGCGATGGCCTCGTCGTCGCGGCCCTGGCGCTGGGCCTGCAGGCCTTGGTCGAACAGCGCCTTGGGATCGGGCTCCGCCATGGCGAAAACCTAGAGCAACTTCCGATCAGGCTGAACCACTTAGGTTCAGCCTGATCGGAAAAGGTTGCTCGCGATTCAACAAGCTAGAGCGGGGACCGAGGAAACCGCGTCGGTGGCCGCTCGAAACGAGAACGGGGCCCGCGGGCCCCGTTCCCAGTCTCCGATCGCCCCGGCGATCAGTAGAGATTCTGCGCCGAGACCATGGCGTAGAGCATCGGCACAGACAGCATGGTGTTGGTGCGCGAGAACAGCATCGCCCGGCGCGCCGCCGCCTTCTTCTCGTCGGGCGTCGCCTCGACGATGCCTAGCGCCTTCTTCTGGTTGGGCCAGATGACCATCCAGACGTTGAACGCCATGATGCCGCCCAGCCACATGCCGATGCCGATGGCGGTGTGCTTCTCGACGCCGTCCGACAGACCCAGCACGATCGCCTCGATCAGGTAGCCGTTCATGGCCGCGACGATCAGGCCGGTGACCAGCGTCACCAGGGCGGCCCAGCGGAACCAGAACAGCGCGGTGGGCGCGATCACCTTGCCGATCGCCGGCTTCTGCTCGTCGGGGATCTTCGGCATGCTCGGGATCTGCACGAAGTTGAAGTAGTAAAGCAGGCCGATCCACATGATGCCGGCCAGCACGTGCAGCCAGCGGAACGCGAACGTCCACCAGGCGTGGCCCAGCGCGAGCACGTTCGAGCCATGCCACAGCAGCATGATGACGATCATGATCACCAGCAGCACGAAACCGGCGATCACCGTCGTGTTGAGCTTCTCCAGGATCTTAGCCATTCCCTTCCCCCGCAATCGAGGCGCCCGCCCGCCGCGGGGCGTTGGTCTCGAATCGGCGGCACTATAACGGAAAGTGCCGTTGCCTCAATGCCTTTCGCTCACAATCGCATGGGCCAGCGCGGCTGCGGTCTCGCCTGAAAGCGCGGCGCTGTCGATGGTCGCGGGAAGGCCCGTCGCCGTCCAGTCCCCGGCCAGGATCAGGTTGCGCGACGTCGTGCGGGCCGCTGGGCGCCGCGCCACCTCGGTCGGCGTCTGGGCGAAGGTCGCCAGCCGTTCCTTGACCACCCGGTGGCGCGGTAGCGGGCCGTCGAGGCCGAGGGCACGGGCCGCGTCGCGCCAGATCGCCGCGGCGATCGCCTCCGCCGACTGTTCCGCCAGGGCGACGGCGGCGCTCACCGTCGCCAAGAGCAGCGCGCCGCGCCGATGGAACCAGTGCGCCGTGCCGCCCAACACGCCGACCAACGGCTCGGGGTTCGTGGGCGAGCCGTCGAGCGCGATGTGGACGTTGACGATGGGCCGGTGGGCAAGCGGCACCGTCAGCCCGGGAACCAAGTTGGCGGCCACGCCCGCCGGCACCGCCAGGACCACCGCGTCGCCCACGGCGATCGCGATGCGGGCATCGTCGAACACCAGCCCGGTGACCCGCCCGTGCGTCACGTCCAACTGGCGCAGGCGGGCGCCGAGGCGTGCGGCCACGCCGTGTTGGGCCAGCAGCGCGAGCGCCGGTTCGATAAACGCAGGGCCCAGACCGTCACGCGCGACGTGAACCCGGGCGGCATCGGCGCCGCCCATCAGCATGCCGCGCACCACCGGCACCAGCAGGCGGGCCGATGCCTCCTCGGGCGCCGTGTTCAACGCCGCCTCGGTCAGCGGTCGCCACAGCCGGTCCATCAGCGGGCCGTGGCCAAGGCACGCGGCGACCGTGGCGTCGGGCGCTGCGGCGAACAGGCGGGATAGGCGCAGATGCTCGCCGAGTCCCGTGCCGGGGATCCGCCGGCCGGGAAACAACATCCACCACGGGACCGCGCCGCCGCCCAGCCGCGCGCGCCAGCGTTCGCCGCGCGCCAGGTCGACGAAGGGTACGCCGCCGTCGCCCAGCGCCATCACGCGGTCCTCGGCGCCGATCCGGCGCAGGTAGCGGAAGGCCGCCCGGTTGGCGCCGACCAGCACGTGGGTACCGTTGTCGATGGTCCGGCCCAGCACGGCGTCGTGGTAGCTGCGGCACCGCCCGCCCGCGTGGCCCGTTGCCTCGTAGAGCGCGACGCGCGAGCCCCGACCGGCCAGGGCCGTGGCGGCCGACAGCCCCGCGATGCCCGCGCCCACGATATGGACCGTTGCGGCGCTCAACGGATCACTCTGAGCGCGCCTCGCGCGACGCACAGCGCCCGCGCCGCCTTGGACAGCGCGATGCGGCGCGCCAGCGGGTCGCCGCGCCGCAGGCGTCGGGCGAGCCGCGCGGCGATGGCGACGATGGTCGCCGCCTCGACGCGGAACCCGGTACGGCGGATCAGACGGGGCAGCGGCCGTGCCGTGATGTTCAGCTCGTCGACCCGATCGAGCACGCGGTCGATGACCCGGCGCAGCGCCGGGCTGGTGCGCGGAGCACCCAGGTCCTCGATCGAGCAGCCCTCGGCCTTCAGCCACTGCTGCGGCAGGTAGACGCGCTGGCGCAGGCGGTAGTCGTCCTTGATGTCCTGCAGGTGGTTCAGCACCTGGAGCGAGGCGCACAGAGCGTCCGATGCCGGGTAGGCCTCGGCCGACTCGCCGTGGACGTCGATCAGGAACCGGCCGACCGGCGCCGCCGAGAACCGGCAGTAGGTGATCAGGTCGCTCCACGACCGGGTGGGGTCGTTGCGCGCATCGCGCGTGAACGCCTGCAGCAGGTGCTTCGCATAGAGCGGCGTCACGCCCGACAGGGCGAGGTCGGCGGACAGGCGCGCCGCGGCGTGCTCGGCCGGTGTCGTCGGTGTCTGGCCGTCGAGCGCGGCGCCCACCGCGGCCAGGCCCGCTAGCTTGGCCGCGCGGTCCAGCGTCGGGCTGTCGGCGATGTCGTCGGCGGCACGCGCGAAGGCATAAAAGGCCAGCACGTGCGGCCGCACGTCCTCGGGCTGCAGCCAGGACCCCACCGGGAAGTTCTCGTCTTGCGTGGTCTTGCCTTCGATAACGTACCGGGTCAAGGGCTCCTGCTCGAAACGCTCGTCTTCGCGGGTAGGGCGCGCGATCATAGGCCGACCGACCGCCGTACCCAACCCGGACCGGCCATGGCCACCACGACGTTGTCGCCTTGCGCGGCTCAAGTCAGGCGCGACGATCCCGACCGCTATCTGGCGACTCTGTTCGCGCCGGCCGAGGCGCGCGAGGACTTGTTCGCGCTCCATGCCCTGAACGACGAACTGGCGCGTGCCGGCGAGGTCGCGACGGAACCGCTGATCGGCGCCATGCGGCTGCAATGGTGGCGCGATGCCCTGGACGGCATCGACGCCGGGACGCCGCGCCGCCACCCGATCGTCGAGGCCTTGGCGCGGGGTCGCGCACGAGCCGTCTGGACACGCCCCGACTTGGAGGCGCTGATCGACGGCCGCACGAACGAGGAAGGCGCGCCGGCGGTACCCGATCTGCGCTCGCTCGAGGCGCATGTGGCCGCGACCGCGGCGGTCTTGGCCGGCCTGGCGCTGGACGGCCTAGGCGTGCGCGACGCGGCCGTGCGCCGGGCGTGCCGCCATGCCGCGCTCGCCTATGGCCTGGTCGGCGTGCTGCGTTCGGTCCCTGCCGACGCCCGACGTGGCCGTGTGCTGTTGCCGCGCGACTTGATGGCCCAACGCGGCCTGGAGCCCGAGCGCATCGCGGCGTCGGCCGCGCGCGAGGCACGCGCGGCCGTTACCGCCTCGGTCGCCGAACTTGCGGGCGCGCACCTGCTCGCCGCGCGCTCGACGGCGATCAGGCCGGAGGCACGTCGCGCGTTGCCGGTCCTCCTGTGGGCGACGTTCGCGCGCTGGGACCTGCGGCATTTCGCCCGCGTCGGCTACGATCCCGTCGCCCCATCGTTGACCAACCCGTCGGGGCTTAGACGGCTCTACGTCGCTTGGCACGGCTGGCGCGGGCGGTTCTGACCCGACGGTTGGCCGGAATGGCGGTCCGGGGCTACGCTGCGCCCCGGAGGTGCGGCATGACCCAAACGGATGTCATCATAATTGGGGCCGGGGCGGCGGGGTTGGGCGCGGCGAAACGGGCTCGCGAACTCGGCCTGAGCTTCGTGTTGGTCGAGGCCGGCCATCGCATCGGCGGCCGTGCCTACACCGAAGCCATCGCGCCGGGCGTGCCGTTCGATCTCGGTTGCCACTGGTTGCATTCGGGCAGCATCAACCCGTTCACGAAGATCGCCGACGCATGCGGCTTCGCCTACGAGAACGACTTCACCTGGGAGCGCAAGCTGCACAGCGCTGGCCGTTGGGCCAGCGCCGAGGAATCGGCCGCGCGCGAGGCGTTCATGGACGCTGCGTACGCTGCCGTGAACAAGGCGGGCGAGGCGGGCCAGGACATCTCGTTCGCCGACGCAACCGACCGGGAGTCCCGGTTCACCCCGTTCTTCGACCACGTGGCGTCGCTGATGGCCTCGGTCGATTCCGATCAGATCTCGGTGCTCGACGCCGCGCGCTACAACGACACCGGCGAGAACTGGCCGGTGGCGATGGGCTACGGCGCCCTCGTGGCGGCGTGGGGTGCCGACGTGCCCGTGACCCTGAACGCGCCGGTGACGCGGCTGGCATGGGGTGGACCGGGCATCGAGGCGGTCACGTCCAAGGGCACGATCCGGGCCCGCGCGGCCATCGTCACGGTTTCGACGGGTGTGCTCGCCAACGGCGCCATCGCGTTCGATCCGGCGCTGCCAGGATGGAAACGGGCGGCGTACGAGGCCCTGCCGCTCGGTGTGCACAACCGCATCGGCATCGCGCTCGACCGCGATCCCTTCGGGTCCGAGGTCGCGCGTGGCCTGATTCATGCGGATGCCGACCACGAGCCCATGCACATCCAGATCCGCCCGTTCGGCCACCCGTTCGTGGTCGGCCTCACCGGCGGCCGGTTCGGCGCCTGGCTGGAACGCGCCGGGGTCAACGCGGCCGTCGATCATCTCACGGACCGGCTCAAGGCCGTGTTCGGCAACGATGTGGCCAAGGGCTTCGGCCGCGCCATCGTCACGGCGTGGGGCGGCGACCCCTGGACGTTCGGCAGCTATTCGGCCGCGACGCCGGGCACCGGCTGGAAGCGGCCCGATCTGGCGCGCCCCATTGACCAGCGGTTGTTCTTCGCCGGCGAGGCCACGTCGCTCGACTTCTTCTCGACGTGTCACGGCGCCATGCTTTCAGGCGTTCGCGCGACCGACGAAGCCTCGGGGGCGCTCGGTGTCGACCGTCGTGCCGCTGCGTCGTAACGAAGGGATTGTTGACCCAAGAATCCAATGGCTTCGACCCCGGTCGGCCGGTTTCGAAGCGTCATGACGTTGTATGCGGATTGATGTAGGATTCCAGTTCACGTGTTCCGCAAGCCGGGAGGTGGGGCCATGCGCCCGGTGGTCAAGTGCTCGGATCCGCTGGAGCAGGATGCCGGGTTCATCGAGGAGACCGATCCCGCGCTGATCGTCCAGGCGACGGTCGATCGCCTCGCGGCGGGCATGGCGCCGGAGCGGCTATTGAAGGCCGCCGGCATCGCGGTCAGTCGTTCGACAGAACTGCCGGCCGATCACCATGGTGGCCCGGTCCATCCGGTATGCGGTCTGCACCCGGTGCTGGCGATGTCGCGGCGGCTCGACGGCGCCGCGTCGTGGGTCCCCATCGTCCAGAGCGTCGCGCTCGCCAACAAGCATGTCCACAGCGACGACATGGGCCCGACCCTGATGCCGGCACTCGATCCTCTGCCGGTCACCGGTGACGCCGACAGCCAGAAGGCCTTCCTGGACTCTCTATGGCACCGCAAGCCGCTGGCCGCCGAGCGGCGGCTGACCGGAGCGCTGAGCGCCCTGTCGTCGGGCCAGGTGCTCGATCTGCTGCTCGACATCGCGGTGCCGCGCAACAGTCTCGACGATCACTATCTCCTCTATCCGGTCTATGCGGCGCGCGCGCTCGACGCACTCGGCTGGGACCACGGCGATATCGTGCTGCGCCCCTGCGTGCGCTACCTGGCGGGCAATCCGCTGCTGGACACGCCGTCGCGGGACACCGCGTACGACGGCTACTACGACACCAACCAGCGGGCGTTCCGCGCGTTCTCGGCGATCGACGAACTGATCGACCGGCACGGCCTGCTGGAGCGGGGTGGCGCGGCCGGTGCGCACGAAAGCGCCGCGATCGGCGCGCTCGGTGAGCGCCTCGGCGAGCTGGACGACTACGACCGTGTCGCCGAGCTTGTGGCCCAGGCCATGGCCGACGGCCTGTCGCTGGCGGGCACGGCCGAAGCGCTGTCGTACGGCGCCGGCCTGCTGTCCCTGCGCACGGACAGCGGCAACCCGTTCAACAGCCACTTCCACACGGGCATCAACGCGCGCCGCTGGCTGCTGACGCGCGAGGGCATCGGCGCGCGCACCCGGTTGCGCGCGCTGCTGAGCTGGGCGTGCGGCCCCGAGGTGCGCCTGATGCGCGATACCATGGTGTGGTCGGCGAGCGCCGAACCCACCGCGCTCGACCGCCTGCCGCGCCAGTCCGCCGCGATCGGCGCGGCGATCGAGGCGCTGGTGCGCGGCGCCGCGCCGCTCGACATCGACTCCAAGGGCAACGTCAACGACTTCCACCTGCCCAAGGAGGTGCGCCAGGTCATGGCGCTGGCCCAGCGCCACGAGGCGCTGGGGTTCGACGCAGCGCCGCTGTTCGACCGGCTGGTCCGGCTGACCGCGACCGACGACCTGTCGGAAATGCACGTCTACAAGCTGGTCCAGGCGGCGTACGAGGAGTACCACGCGACGCGCGCGCCGTTCCGCTGGGTGCATCTGGCGACGGCGGCGAAGCACGTCTACTGCTGCTACGCCTTCCACCCGCACGCGGTCTACGATCAGGCGCGGCCGTTCCTGGCCGCCGAGTAGGTCACGCTGCGGCGCGGTCGCCGAGCCAGCGGCTCAGGTCGGCGCGGGCGCGCGCGACCATCGCGGCGCGACGCTGCGCTTTCGGCACCATCGCGCCGAGAGGCGGGAACAGGCCGAAGTTCACGTTCATGGGCTGGAACGACGCGGCGTCCGCGCCCTGCGTGATGTGCGCCACCAGCGCGCCCAGGGCCGTGGATGGCGGCGGCGTCTCCGCCGCGCGGCCCAGGCGTTCGGCGGCGGCCAGACGGCCCGCAACCAGACCCATCGCCGCGCTCTCGACGTAGCCCTCGACGCCGGTGATCTGCCCGGCGAAGCGCAAGGTCGGGCGCACGCGCAGCCGCAGGCGGCTGTCCAGCAGGCGCGGGCTGTTCAGGAACGTGTTGCGATGGATGCCGCCCAGCCGGGCGAACTGCGCCTCGCCGAGGCCGGGGATGGTGCGGAAGACGCGCGCCTGCTCGCCATGCTTCATCTTGGTCTGGAACCCGACCATGTTGAACAGGGTGCCAAGCGCGTTGTCCTGGCGCAGTTGCACCACCGCCCAGGGGCGCCGGCCGGTGCGCGGATCGGTCAGGCCGATCGGCTTCATGGGGCCGAAGCGCAGGGTGTCGCGGCCGCGCGCGGCCATCACCTCGATGGGCAGGCAGCCCTCGAAGTAGGGCATGTCCTTCTCCCACGGGCGGAAGTCCGCTGCCTCGGCCGCCAGGATCGCGTCGACGAACGCTTCGTACTGGGCGCGGTCGAGCGGGCAGTTGATGTAGTCAGCGCCGTCGCCCTTGTCCCAGCGGCTCTGCTTCCAGGCAAACGCGTGGTCGATCATCTCGGCGTGGACGATAGGCGCGATGGCGTCGAAGAACGCCAGCGCGTCCTCGCCGGTCAGGGCGCGAATCGCCTGGGACAGGGAAGGGGAGGTCAAGGGGCCGGTGGCGACAATGACCGAATCCCAGTCCGCCGGAGGCAAGCCCGCGATCTCCTCGCGCGCCAGGGTGACCAGCGGCTCGGCGAGCAATGCCTGCTCAACCGCTTCGGCGAAGCCGACCCGATCGACCGCCAGCGCCGCCCCGGCCGGGACACGGTGGCGGTCGGCCGCCGCCAGGACCAGCGAGCCGGCGCGGCGCATCTCCTCGTGCAGCAGGCCCACCGCGTTGGTGTCGGCCTCGTCCGAGCGGAACGAGTTGGAACAGACCAGTTCGGCCAGGTGACCCGTCGCATGCGCCTCGGTCGACCGATGGGGGCGCATTTCGTGCAGGACCACGGGCACCCCGGCGCGCGCGATCTGCCAGGCGGCCTCGGATCCCGCCAGGCCCCCACCAACGACGTGGATCGACTGTGCTTTCGTCATGCTGCCTACGAATTGGGGCACTGTCGCGTTCACCGAACCGCGACGCCCGGCTACACTACGGTTTCATCCGGTTCCGTGGAACCGCCATGGTGACGCGCGACCGGCACGGCTCGCCCCGGCCTCTGGGTGGGCGAGACGCCGGCTTACGAGAAGGGTCATGGCCATGGATCAGGCCTCGACGGTTGCCGCGGGCCGCCAGGCGGGGTTGCGCTTCGCCTGCACCCTGGATGGCAATGGTGGCTGCCGCTACCTGGATTGGGACGGCGTGCGCGCCTGGCGCCCCGGCGATGGCGTCCTGTGGGTGCACCTGGAGCGCGACGACCCCCACGCCCAGAATTGGCTGAACGAGGAATGCGACGTCGATCCGGTGTCGCGCCGCGCCCTGCTGGCAGAGGAATCCCGGCCGCGTGTGGAAGACGTCCACAACGCCCTGCTGGTCGTCCTGCGCGGCGTCAACCTGGGGGCGGACGACGACCCGGAGGACATCAACGCCGAACGCGACTTGGTGCCGATCCACATCTGGGTCGAGGAAACGCGCCTGATCACCTTGCGCGACAAGGGTCATCACCTGATCGCCCTGAGCGACATCCGCGATGCGCTCGCCCAGAAGCGCGGGCCCAACACCTCGGGCGGGCTGTTGGTCAAGATCGCCGAGAAGCTGGTCAAGTACGCCGAACCGATCATCGACGACCTGGAGGAGCAGGTCGAGCACCTGGAGGACCATCTGACTAAGCTGGATCCCGAGGCGATGCGCGGCAGTCTGTCCGAGATCCGCCACGCGGCGATCGAGCTCAGGCGCTATCTAGCGCCCCAGCGCGAGGCGCTGATCCACATCCAGGTGGAGGAGGTGACCTGGCTGACGCGCAAGAACCGCACCCACCTGCGCGAGTGTGCCGACAAGGTTCAGCGTTTCATTGAGAGCCTGGACACCATCCGCGGCCGGGCGACGCTGCTGCACGAAGACCTGTCGGCGGTAACCTCGGAGAAGATCGCCAAATCGTCGCACCGCCTGTCGATCCTGGCGGCGCTGATCCTGCCGCCCAGCCTGCTGGCCGGCGTCTTCGGCGCCAACCTGGGCGGTATTCCGGGCAGTCAGGCGCCGTGGGCGCTGCTGGTCCTGTGCCTGGTGATCCTGGTGCTGATCCCGATCGAGCTCTGGGTGCTCAAGCGCCTCAAGTGGTTCTGAAGCGCGACCGCCAACAGGCCGAGCACGAGGATCGACCACGCGCCGGGCTCGGGCACGGCGATGGCCGTCAGCCCGGTCAGGCCGGAGGAGCGACCGAGCAGGCTCGCCGCCGAGGCGACCGGGCCGCCCTGGGCGATGACCGCGTCGATCCAGGCGTTGAACATCGACACGCGCGAATGGCCCGAGGCGTCGCCGCAACCGGCGTTGAACGTGCCGTCTTTGGCGCCGTAGCCGAACGAATGGACGCCCGCCAGCCCGAACGCGCCGTCGAAGTTCACGAACAGGCCGCCGCCGCTGTCGCCGGCCGCGATCAGGAACTCGCGCGAAATCGGCGTTGAGCTGCCCATGGAGCTTTCGCTGCTCATGCCGGGCCGGTCGAAGTCGGACAGAAGGATGCGGTCGGTCGCGCCCGGCGTGACCATCAGCTTGTCGATCTTGTTGCTGCCCGCCCGCTTCTTCTGGTCCGAGGTGACGGCGCCGGTCAGGCCCGTGCCGGTGCGGCCGAAGCCGACAGCGTGGCCGGTGCGACCGATCTCGTCGGTCCGGGTGAAGCGCCGGGCCAGCGCGATGCCGGTCGCCGCCGTCAGATCGACGTCGAACCGGATCAACGCCATGTCGTAGCCCGCCGACAGGTTTCCGTTCCAGTCGGGGAAGGTGAACCACGACGACGCCTGGTAGGTGCCGCCGCCGACCTTGAAGTCCATGGAGGTCGCGCGGTCGACCACGTGGGCGGCGGTCAGCACCCAGTTGGAGGCGATCAGCCTACCCGCCGCGTTGAACGAGAAGGTCGACGTCTTACCCTTGATCTGGCCGACGCTGGCGAAGCGTGGGTCGGCGCCGAAATTCAGGTGGGTGGGGTCGGCAACGTCGTAGCGGATCACGCCGGCTTGGGCGGATCCCGCGAGGGCGGCCACGACCAGGGCGACAGCGGAAGCTCGTGCGATCATAGTCCCGGTCTTCTCCGCGCCTTTGGGTTCCGGGTGTTCTCAGCACGCCCCGTGCCAGACGCCCCGGACGACCGGAAACCGTTGTCAGGACTGACATTCTACCCTGGACGCTGAGCGCGCGCGCGGCCGAGTGTCAAGATTTCCGACGCTCCTGGCCCCGCGCGGGACGAGTCTCAGGCGCGCTTGCGTTTGCGGCCGCGCACCCGCTCGACGTAGCCGGCCAGATAATGGCCGGTGAAGCTCTCGCCGACACCGATCACCTGCTCGGGCGGGCCTTCGGCCACCAAACGTCCACCCTTGTCGCCGCCGCCCGGCCCCAGGTCGATGATCCAATCGGCGGTCTTGATGACCTCTAGGTTGTGCTCGATGACCACCACGGTGTTGCCGGTCTCGACCAGGGCGTGCAGCACCTCCAGCAGCTTGCGCACGTCCTCGAAGTGCAGACCGGTGGTTGGCTCGTCGAGGATGTAGAGCGTCCGGCCGGTGGCCCGGCGGGACAGTTCCTTGGCCAGCTTGATGCGTTGGGCCTCGCCGCCGGAGAGCGTGGTCGCCGCCTGGCCGATCTTGATATAGCCGAGCCCGACCCGCTGCAGCGTGACAAGTTTGTCCCGTATCACGGGGACAACCTGGAAGAATTCGGCCCCTTCCTCGACAGTCATCTCAAGAACGTCGGCAATCGATTTGTCCTTGAACCGGACTTCAAGGGTCTCGCGGTTGTAACGGTGGCCCTTGCACACGTCGCACTGCACATAAACGTCGGGCAGGAAGTGCATCTCGATCTTGATCAATCCGTCGCCTTGGCAGGCTTCGCAGCGGCCACCCTTGACGTTGAACGAGAAGCGGCCGGGCTTGTAGCCGCGGGTCTTGGCCTCGGGCAGCCCGGCGTACCAATCGCGGATCGGCGTGAACGCCCCGGTGTAGGTGGCCGGGTTCGAGCGCGGCGTGCGGCCGATCGGCGACTGATCGATGTCGACCACCTTGTCGAGCAGCTCCATGCCTTCGATGCGGTCGTGCGCCATGGGCTGCTCGCGCGAGCCATTCAGCACCTTCGCCACGGCGCGGAACAGGGTCTCGATCACCAGGCTCGACTTGCCGCCGCCCGAGACCCCGGTGACGCAGGCGAAGGTGCCCAGCGGGATGCGCGCGGTGACGCCGCGCAGGTTGTTGCCCTTGGCGCCGACGATGCGCAGCCACTGCCCCTCGTGGCCGGGCCGGCGCCGTTCCGGCAGGGGGATCTCGCGCCGCCCGGTCAGGTACTGGCCGGTCAGGCTTCCGGGGTTGGCCATGATGTCGGCCGGCTTGCCCTCGGCGACGATGTGGCCGCCGTGCTCGCCGGCGCCGGGTCCCATGTCGACCACGTGATCGGCCGTGCGTATAGCGTCCTCGTCGTGCTCGACCACGATGACCGTGTTGCCCAGGTCGCGCAGCTGGCGCAGGGTCTCCAGCAGGCGGTCGTTGTCGCGCTGGTGCAGGCCAATCGAGGGCTCGTCCAGCACATAGAGTACGCCGGTCAGCCCCGAGCCGATCTGCGAGGCGAGCCGGATGCGCTGGCTCTCGCCGCCCGACAGCGTGCCCGAGTTGCGCGAAAGCGTCAGGTAGTCCAGCCCGACGCGGTTGAGGAAGCCGAGCCGGGCGTTGATCTCGCGCAGGATGCGCTCGGCGATCTCGCGCTGCTTGGGCGACAGCGCGCGGTCGAGCCCGCCGAACCACTCCGCCGCGCGCGCCACCGAATCCTGGGCGACTTCGCCGACGTGCCGTCCGGCGATCTTGACCGCCAGGGCCTCGGGCTTCAGGCGGTGGCCGACGCACGCCTCGCACGGCGCGTTGCCCAGGAACCGGCCCAGCTCCTCGCGCACCCACTCGCTCTCGGTCTCGCGCCAGCGCCGGTCCAGGTTGGGCAGCACTCCCTCGAACGGCTTGTGCGTCTCGTAGGCGCGCACCCCGTCGTCGTAGCGCATGGTGATGGGCGCGTCGCCCGAGCCATCGAGGATCGCGGCGCGCACCTTGGCCGGCAGCTCCGACCATGGCGTCGCGGCGCTGGCCTTGAAGTGGCGGCAGATGCTGTCCAGCGTCTGGCTGTAGTACGACGACGACGAATTGGCCCACGGCGCGATGGCGCCGTCGCGCAGCGACAGGTTCGGGTCGGGCACCACTAGGTCCGGGTCGAAGTAGAGCTTGGTACCCAGCCCGTCGCACGCCGGGCAGGCGCCGTGCGGGTTGTTGAACGAGAACAGCCGGGGCTCGATCTCGTCGATGGTGAAGCCCGAGACCGGGCAGGCGAAGCGGGCCGAGAAGGTGGTCACGGCACCGCTGTCGACGTCCTCGACGAAGACCAGGCCGTCGGCCAGGCCCAGCGCGGTCTCCAGCGAATCGCCCAGGCGCGTCGCCAAGCCCTCGCGCACCACCACCCGGTCGACCACCACCGCGATGTCGTGCTTGCGCTTCTTGTCGAGGCTGGGCGCGTCCTCGATGGCGCTGACCTTGCCGTCGATCTTGACCCGTTGGAAGCCGAGCTTGGCTAGGTCGGCCAACTCCTTGCGGTACTCGCCCTTGCGCCCGCGCACGATCGGCGCCAGGACCATCAGGCGCGTGCCCGGTGCCATGGCCATGACCCGGTCGACCATCTGGCTGACCGTCTGGCTCTCGATCGGCAGGCCGGTGGCCGGCGAGTAGGGCACCCCGACGCGCGCCCACAGCAGCCGCATGTAGTCGTAGATCTCGGTGACCGTCGCGACCGTCGAGCGCGGGTTCTTCGAGGTGGTCTTCTGCTCGATCGAGATGGCGGGCGACAGGCCCTCGATTGATTCGACCTCGGGCTTCTGCATCAGTTCGAGGAACTGGCGGGCGTAGGCCGACAGGCTCTCGACATAGCGGCGCTGGCCCTCGGCGTAGATCGTGTCGAAGGCGAGGCTCGACTTGCCCGAACCCGACAGTCCCGTGATGACCACCAGGCTGTCGCGCGGCAGGTCGACGTCGATGCCCTTCAGGTTGTGCTCGCGCGCGCCGCGGATGCGGATCCAGGACTGCATGGGTGTTCCTAGGATGTTCGCGCGGCACTATAGGGATGTCGCGCGCCGAGGGGAACCTCCGCGATGCGTCGTCACCCTCACAGGTTGGGTAGCGCGAGGATCGCGCGCAGGCCCGGCGCGTTGTCCTCCAGGCACAGGGCGCCGCGGTGCAGGCGCGCCACCGTCGCGACCAGGCTGAGGCCGAGCCCGCTGCCCGGCGTCGAGCGGCTGGCGTCCAGGCGCACGAACCGCTCGACCGCGCGCGCGTGGTCCGACTCAGGGATGCCGGGGCCGTTGTCGGCGACCGTGAGCGTGGCGCCGTCGCCGCGCGCGGCGACCGCGACCACGACGCGCCCGTGCTCGGGCCCGTACTTGATCGCGTTGTCGAGCAGGTTGACCGCCGCCTGGGCCAGCAGGTGCCGATGGCCGCGCAAGCGCACCGGCGTCGGCGCCTCGATAGCCAGGTCGATCGCCTTGCGCTCGGCGAGCGGACGGTAGAGTTCCACCGCGTCCTCGGCGATGGTCGCCAGGTCGAGGTCCTCCATGGCCTCGGGCGTCGCCGCCTCGGCGCGCGCGATGGCGAGCAGGGCGTTGAACGTGGCGATGACCGAGTCGGTCTCCTCGACCGCGGCCTCGACATCGGCGCGCCCGGCCGCCGCCTCGCCCATGGTGCGCAGGGCGGTCTCCAGGCGACCCTTCAGGCGCGTCAGCGGCCGGCGCAGGTCGTGGGCGACGTTGTCGCCGACCTCGCGCATGGCGCCCATCAGGCGTTCGATCTCGGCCAGCATGTCGTTCAGCCGCGCGCCGAGCTGGTCGAACTCGTCGCCCCGGCCGCGCAGTGGGATGCGCCGGCCCAGGTCGCCGCGCACGATGGTCGCAGCGGTGCGTTCGATGGTCGCGATGCGGCGCAGCACGCGCCGCGCCAGCAGATACCCGCCGGTCACGCCGAGCAGAGCGGTGGCGCCCAACGCCCAGGCCAGCGCCTCGACCATGGCGCCTTCCAGCGCCACCCGCTCGCGCAGGTCACGGCCCACCAGCAGGCGATGGCCGGCCGCCAGGTCGAAGACGCGCGCGCGCGCCTCGGCGCGGCTCGCGCCGCCGTCCTCGATGCGCGTCAGGTCGAACATGACCCACGGCCCGTCGCGCTCGATCTCGTCGGGCCAAGTGGAAATGTTGCCGATCAAGGTGCGGCCGCCGCCGTCGGCCAGCAGATAGAGCGTGTTGCGCCCCTGCGGCCCGTTCAGGCGCCGGTTCAGCTCGGCCGCCAGGCCCGGCATGCCGTCGGCCTCGTAGGCCTGGCTCAGGCCGGTGGCCTCGGCGACGATCGCCTCGTCGGCCTCGGTCTCCAGCACGTCGCCGATGCGCACGTAGAGGAACGCGACCAACAGCAGCACCGAGCCGCCGAACGCGCCGGCGTAGGCCAGCGTCAACCGGAAGACCGAACTGTGGAGCAGGCTAGGCGGCGGCACGCAGGCAGTATCCCGCGCCACGGACCGTGTGGAGAAGGGGCTCGGCGAAGTCGCGGTCGATCTTCTGGCGCAAGCGGCTGATGTGCACGTCGATCACGTTGGTCTGCGGATCGAAGTGGTAGTCCCACACGCCCTCCAGCAGCATGGTGCGGGTGACCACCTGGCCGGCGTGGCGCATCAGGTACTCGAGCAGCTTAAACTCGCGCGGCTGCAGGTCGATGCGCTGGCCGGCGCGGGTCACCGTGCGCGCCAGCAGGTCCATGGTCAGGTCGCCCACGGTCAGGCTGGTCACCGCCTGGGTCGGCGGCGGCCGGCGCAACAGCGTCTCGATGCGCGCCAACAGTTCGGCGAAGGCGAACGGCTTGGGCAGGTAGTCGTCGCTGCCCGCCTTCAGGCCGCGCACCCGCTCGTCCACGCGATCCAGCGCGCTCAACACCAGCACCGGCGTGGCGACGCCGGCATCGCGCGCGGCGCGAATGATCGCTAGCCCGTCCATCTTGGGCAACATGCGATCGACGATCATGACGTCGTAGGCGCCGTCGGTCGCCATGAACAGGCCTTCGCGGCCGTCGCCGGCGCGGTCGACCGTGTAGCCGCTCTCGGTCAGGCCCTTGACCAGGTAGGAGGCGGTCTCGGCGTCGTCCTCGATGACCAGGATGCGCATACCGGGGATCGTGCGCGTTGCAGTGATGGCGCAGGCTCGCGCGTCGACCTTCGGCGCGTCAAGCCCGGCGGCCCCGATACGCGAACCCGCGCCGCCGGTCTGGACCAGCATCATGCGCGCGCCACGGGCACGGCGACGAACAGCGCGTTACCGTCACGCTCGACCAGCAGAAGCAGGGTGTCGCGTTTGGCATCCTGGGCGGCGGCGACCGCATCGGCGACCTCAGCGGGCGCGGTGACCGGGTGCTGGGCCACCTGTCGGATGACGTCGCCGGGCCTCAGGCCGCTCGCCGCCGCCGGTCCGTCGGGGTCGACGTCGACGATCACCACGCCCTCCGCCTGGTCGGGCAGCCCGAACTGATGCCTGGCCTCGTCCGACATGGGCGCCAGGGCGAGCCCGAGGTCACCCGGCTTGAACCCCTGGGCGGTGTCGTTGGTCGCGGCGACCCGCGTCGTCACAGTCCGCTCGCCGACGACAGCTGTTACCGTGTGCTCCGCGCCCTCGCGCAGGACGACGACGGCCACGCCCTTGTCCCGCGGCGTCAGGGCGACGACGCGGGGCAGGTCGCGCATGGCCTCGATCGCGTGGCCGTCGAAGGCGACGATGACGTCGGCCGCCTCGAGGCCGGCGGCCTCGGCCGGGCTGCCCGGCTGCACCGCGGCGACCAGCGCGCCGTGCGGCGTGTCGAGGTCGAGCGCCGTGGCGATATCGGGCGTCACTTCCTGGATCTGCACGCCGAGCCAGCCGCGCTCGACCCTGCCGTCGTCCATCAGGTCCGCGACGACGGTTCGGGCGAGGTCCGACGGAATGGCGAAGCCGATGCCGACGCTGCCGCCCGACGGCGAATAGATCGCCGCGTTGACGCCGATCACGCCGCCCGACTGGTCGAACGTGGGCCCGCCCGAATTGCCCCGGTTGATCGGCGCGTCGATCTGCAGGTAGTCGTCCAGCGGTCCGTTGCCGATGTCGCGGCCCCGGGCCGACAGAATGCCGGTGGTCACCGTGCCGCCCAAGCCGAACGGGTTGCCCACGGCGAGCACCCAGTCGCCCACGCGGACGGCGTCCGAGTCGCCCCACGCGAGCGCCGGCAGATCGTGCCCGGCGTCGACCTTGAGCAGCGCTAGGTCGGTGGTCGGGTCGGCGCCCACCAGGCTCGCCGGCAACTCGGTGCCATCCTCAAGCGTCACGGTGATGCTGTCGGCACCGTCGATGACGTGGTTGTTGGTCACCACGTAGCCATCGGCGTCGACGATGAAACCGGAACCGAGCGCGCGCGCCTCGCGCGAAGCGCCATGCCCCTGATCGAAGTGGCGCTTGAAGAACTCCTCGAACGGCGAGCCGGGCGGGACGGCGAACGGCAGGGTCGGCGCCTCCGGGGACGCCGAGGCGTCGATACGCTGGGTCGTCGCGACATTGACCACGGCGGCGCTGACCTTGGCGGCGAGGTCGGCGAAGCCGTCCTGGTCGGCTCGCGCGTTGCTCCAAGGCACGGCGAGGGCGAGGGCGCTGGCGCCCGCCAGCAAGGAGGCGGTCAAGGCGGTGGTCCTGGTCGTCATGGTCTCTCTCCGATCCGGGCGCCGGCGTCGGTCGGCGCTGTCACGGCGAGATATGGGCCGTGGCGTCTAAGCGGCATGAGTCCGCCGGATTACAAGGCCGTAAGGCGACACCCTGGCCCCGCTGCGGACATCGCAGTGGCGGGTCGTGGAGGAATCCGGTTAAATCCTCGGAACACGCGAGAGCAGGGTGCGGGAGGCGGGACCATGGCGGGCAGCGTCAACAAGGTGATCCTGATCGGCAATCTGGGCCGGGACCCCGAGGTGCGCCATCTCAGCAGCGGCAGCCCGGTGTGCAACCTAAACATCGCCACGTCGGAAACCTGGCGCGACAAGGCGTCCGGCGAACGCAAGGAAAAGACCGAGTGGCACCGTGTCGTGATCTTCAACGAGCGCCTGTGCGACGTGGCGCAGAAGTACCTGCGCAAGGGCTCGAAGGTCTATGTCGAGGGCCAGCTCCAGACGCGCAAGTGGACCGACCAGCAGGGCCAGGAGCGCTACTCGACCGAGGTCGTGCTGCAGAACTTCCGCGGCGAGCTGACCATGCTCGACGGGCGCGCTGGCGGCGGCGGTGGTGACGGGGACCGGGGCGAGCCCGACGACGGCGGCTTCGAGCGCGCTGGCGGCGGTTCCCGTGGCGGCGGTGGCGGTGGCGGTTCGCGCGGCGGGACGCGCGACGAGCTCGACGACGACATCCCGTTCTAGGGCCGTCGAATCTCAGCCATGGCCACGCGCAAGCTGCGCCCGACGTTCCGCGACGCCCGTGCCGTCGCCGAGGCCCTGACGCCCAGCTATCCGATCTACTGCGTCAAGCCGAAGGTGCTGGAGGCGTCGGCCCGGCGGTTTCTCGAGCTGTTCCCAGGCCGCGTGCTCTACGCCGTCAAGTGCAACCCGCACCCGCGCGTGGTGCAGGCGCTCTACGACGCGGGCATCCGGCACTTCGACGTGGCCTCGCTGCCCGAGATCGCCCAGGTGCGCGAGATGTTCCGCGACGCCGAGCCCTACTTCATGCACCCGGTCAAGGGTCGCGCGGTGATCCAGAGCGCACGCGAGGTATACGGCGTGCGCCAGTACGTGATCGACCACGACGACGAACTGACCAAGCTGCTCGAGGAGACCCACGACGACGGGCTGACCGTGGTCGTGCGCATGCAGACGCCGAAGACCGAGGCGCTCTACGACCTGTCGGCGAAGTTCGGCGCGCCGCCGGACGAGGCGGTCGCCTTGCTCAAACGCGTCGCCAAGGAGGGGCTGACGCCCGGCCTGGCGTTCCATGTGGGATCGCAGTGCACCACGCTGCTCGCCTACACCAAGGCCATGGAGATGGCGGCGGACGTCATCACTCGCTCGGGTGTCGCCCTGCACGTGCTCGATGTGGGCGGCGGCTTTCCGGCGGCCTATCCCGGCACCCAGGCGCCACCGCTCGAGACCTACATCGACGAAATCCTGCGCGCCGCCAAGGCGATGAAGCTGCGCAACGACTGCGTGCTGATGTGCGAGCCGGGGCGCGCCATGGTGGCCGAGGGCATGTCGCTGCTGGTCCAGGTGCAGTTGCGCAAGGAAGGGCAGGTCTACATCAACGACGGGCTCTACGGCGGGCTGTCGGAGACCAAGGTCGCCAACATCCGCCTGCCGGTGCGCGCGATCCGGCTGGACGGGGCGTTTGCCGACAAGTCCGCCGAGTTCATGCTCAACGGCCCAACCTGCGATTCGATCGACGTGCTGCCGCACGCCTACGCGCTGCCGGCCGACATCCGCGAGGGCGACTGGATCGAGATCGAGCAGGTGGGTGCCTACAGCAACGCCAACGCCACGCGCTTCAACGGCTTCCACACCGACACCTTCGTCGAGATCGAGGCCGCGTGATGCGGCAGGGCAGCCGCGAGGTCGAGGTTGCCGGCGCGCCTCGACGCATCGCCTTCACCGAATGGGGCGACCCGGGTGCCGAGCGCGTCGTGGTGTGCGTCCACGGCCTGACGCGCAACGGCCGCGATTTCGACGCGCTGGCTGCGGCGCTCGCCGATCGCGCGCGGGTGATCTGCCCCGACATGCCGGGGCGCGGCGGCAGCGCTTGGCTCGACGACCCCATGACCTACGCGGGCCCGATCTACGCGGCGGCGACGCTGGCTCTGCTCAAGGCGCTCGGCATCGCGCGCGCCTTGTGGGTCGGCACGTCCATGGGCGGCATCATCGGCATGCTGGTCGCGGCGGCGCCCGACACGTCCATTGAGCGCCTGGTGCTGAACGACGTCGGCCCGTTCATCCCCAAGGCGGCGCTGGCGGCGATCGGCGACTATGTGGGCCAGGACCCGCGCTTCGCCGACCTGACCGAGGCCGAGGCGTACCTGCGCCGGGTGCACGTGGGCTTCGGCCCGCTGCCCGACCCATGGTGGCGTCACATGGCCGAGCACGGCGTGCGCCCCGATCCGGCCGGCGGCCTGCGCCTGCACTACGACCCGATGATCCGCGCACCCTTCGCCAAGGGCGTGGACAAGGACCTGGACCTGTGGGCGGGCTGGGACGCCATCCGCTGCCCCACGCTCATCCTGCGCGGCGGCGATTCCGGCCTGCTGCTGGCCGAGACAGCCGCCGAGGCCGGGCGGCGTGGTCCACGCGCCGCGACCGTGACGTTCCCCGGCGTTGGCCACGCGCCCGGCCTGGTCGACGCGGATCAGATCGGGCTGACGCGAGGCTTCCTGTTCGCGGCATCATGACCTGCCCGATCTGCGCCGGTACCGAGGCGCGCGAGATCCCGTGCAGCCGACGCTACACCGCTGGCTGGCCGATCCATGTCTGCACCGGCTGCCGCCTGGTCCACGTGCGGGAGCATTGCTCGGCCGATGCGATCGCGCGGGTCTGGTCCGAGGAGCTTTTCGCCGACAGCCCCGATCCGAAAAGCGTGCTCTACCAGGCCACGTTGCCGGCCGTGCTGGCGCGCCTGACCTACGTGGCCGCGACGCTCGACCAGTCGGTCGGCCTGAAGGACCGCGCGGTGATCGACATCGGCGCCGGCACCGTCGCCTTTCTCGATCTCGCGGCGGCACGCGGGGGGCGCACCTTCGGCATCGAGCCCTCGGCCGCGAACTGCGCGCGCCTGCGTGCCCAGGGCCACAGCTGCCACGAAGGCACGGTCGAGAGCTACGCGGCCGGTGGCGGCGCGGACCTGGTCACCATCCTGTGGACGCTCGAGTGTACGTCGGACCCGCGCGCCATGCTGGCGGCGGCGCACCGCGTGCTTGCCGATGGCGGCCGACTGTGTGTCGCCACCGGCAGCCGAATCCTGGTGCCGTTCAAGAAGCCGCTCGACTACTACCTGGGCGAGGGCAACCCGGACATCCACCCGTTCCACTGGAGCGCCGCGACGCTCGCGGCGGTCCTGGCGGTCGCCGGTTTCCGGATGACCTGGACCAACAGCTATATCGTCTCCGACGTGCTGTGCGTCATCGCGGCGAAGGGCGAGGCCGACTGGACCGGCGACCACCCCGACGCGGCTCTTGCCTTCTTCGACCGCTGGGACCGGGAATCCCCCATGTACCAGTAGGGGCGGGTTTGAAACCCGCCCCTACAACATCGATGACGCATCGGAACCGGATCGCCAGCCCGGGCCGGGCTTCGACGTCACGCGAACGCGTAGGACGCCATGTCGAGCGGACCGTCGTAGCCTGCGTGGATCTTGCGCGCCTTGGCGTCCGGCCCCGCCGCGCCGATGGCGTGCAGCAGCGGCAAATAGTGGTCCTCGGTCGGGTGGTTGCGCTCGGCGAACGGCGCCTGCTCGCGGTAGCGAGCCAGCGCGTCCGAGTCGCCCGCCAGCACCGTCTCGTCGAGCCAGCGGCTGAACGCTGTCACCCAATCGGGCGGCGGCGCGACCGAGCCGCGCCACGCCATCAGGTTGTGCGTCGCGTTGCCGCTGCCCACCACCAGCACGTTTTCGCGGCGCAGCTTGGCCAGCGCGCGGCCGACCTTCAGGTGATGGTCGGTCGTCTGCTCCGGCTGAATCGAGAGTTGCACGATGGGCACGTCGGCGGCGGGGAACACCAGCATCAGCGGTGCCCAGCAGCCGTGGTCGAGCCCGCGCACCGGATCGAGCAAACTCGCCATGCCCGCGTCGGCCAGCACAGTGGCGACGCGGCCCGCCAGGTCGGGCGAGCCCGGCGCGGGGTACTTGACCCGGTAGAGCGCGTCGGGGAAGCCGCCGAAGTCGTAAATCAGGTCCGGTTTTCGCGCCATGGTGATGCGCGGTTTCTCGGTCTCCCAATGGGCCGAGATGCACACCACGCCCTTGGGTCTGGCCAGTCCCATGCCCAGCCCGACCAGGAATTCGTGGGTCGGGTTGCGCTCGATCGCCGTCATCGGCGAGCCGTGCGACAGGAACAGGGTGGGCTGCATCGTCACCCGGCCTTGAGCCGTCGCGCGGCATCGAGCGCCGCGTACGTCAGGATGCCGTCGGCGCCGGCGCGCTTGAACGCCAGCAGAGCCTCGAGGATCACGCGCTCGCCGTCCAGCCAGCCGCGCTCGATGGCGCCCATCAGCATCGCGTACTCGCCGCTCACCTGGAAGGCGTAGGTCGGCACGGCGAACGTGTCCTTCACGCGCCGCACGATGTCCAGATACGGCGTGCCCGGCTTGACCATCACCATGTCGGCGCCTTCGTTCAGGTCGAGCGCGACCTCGCGCAACGCCTCGTCCGAGTTCGCCGGGTCCATCTGGTAGGTGCGCTTGTCGCCCTTGCCCAGGTTAACTTTGGATCCGATGGCGTCGCGGAACGGCCCGTAGAACGCTGAGGCGTACTTGGCCGCGTAGGACATGATGCGCACGTGCTGAAACCCGGCGGCGTCGAGCGCGTCGCGGATGGCGCCGACGCGGCCGTCCATCATGTCCGAGGGCGCGATGACGTCGCAGCCCGCGCGCGCCTGCACTACCGCCTGGCGCGTCAGCACGTCGAGCGTCTCGTCGTTCAGGATCTGACCGTCGGCGATCAGGCCGTCGTGGCCGTGGTCGGTGTAGGGGTCGAGCGCCACGTCGCACAGCACGCCGATCTCCGGCACGTCCTTCTTGAGCGCCCGGATCGCCCGGTTGACCAGGTTGTCGGGGTTCGACGCCTCGTCGCCGCCGGGGTTCTTGCGCTCGACGGGTGTCACCGGGAACAGCGCGATCAGGGGAATGCCCAGATCGCGCGCCGTGGTCGCGGCCTCCACCACCAGGTCGACCGACAGCCGGTCTGCGCCGGGCATCGAGGGCACCGCTGTGCGCTGGCCGCGCCCTTCCTGCACGAACACGGGCCAGATCAGGTCGTTGGCGGTCAGGCGATGCTCGGCCACCAGCCGGCGCGACCAGTCGTCGCGCCGGTTGCGCCGCGGGCGCACGCGGGGGAAAGCGCCCAGCCCCTCGAAGGCGTACGAAGGTCGGATACGGATGTCGGCCATGGCCCGGTCCTCCGCGCCCGGGCGTCGGTCACGCCGCCACGAGCGCCTGCTTGAGATCCGCCAGGATGTCGTCGACATGCTCGATGCCGACCGACAGCCGGACGTAACCATCGGACACCCCCGTGGCCATCTGGTCCTCGGGCGACAACTGCGAATGGGTCGTCGTCGCCGGGTGGATCGCCAGGCTGCGGGCGTCGCCGATGTTGGCCACATGATAGAACATCTTCAAGGCATCGATCAGCCGTCGACCGGCCTCGCGCCCGCCCGCCAGCTCGAAGCCGACCAGCGCGCCTTGGCCGCCCTTGAGGTAGGCGTCCGCCCGCCGCTTCAATTCGCCGGTCGTGTGGCTGGGATAGATCACCTTGGTGACCTTGGCGTGGCCGGCCAGGAAATCGGCCACCGCGCGGGCGTTGGCGCAGTGCTGGCGCATGCGCAGCGGCAGGGTCTCCAGGCCCTGGATGAAAAGGAAGGCGTTGAACGGGCTCATGGCCGCGCCGATGTCGCGCAGCAGCGTCACGCGCATCTTGATGATGTAGGCGATCGGCCCCAGCGGCTTCACCGCCTGGGTCCACACCGCGCCGTGGTAGCTGGGATCGGGCGTGTTCAGCATGGGGAAGCGATCGGCGTGCTTCTCCCAGTCGAAGTTGCCGCCGTCCACCACGATGCCGCCGATCGAGGTGCCGTGGCCGCCGATGTACTTGGTGGTCGAATGGACGACGATGGCCGCGCCGTGCTCGATCGGCCGGCACAGGATCGGGCACGCCGTGTTGTCCATGATCAGCGGTACGCCGAGCGAGCGGCCGATGTCGGCGACCTCCTTGATCGGGAACACGTTGAGCTTCGGGTTCGGCAGGGTCTCGGCGTAGTAGCAGCGGGTCTTGGCGTCGGTCGCGTGGCGGAAGCCCTCCGGGTCCGCCGGGTCGACGAAGCGCACCTCGATGCCCATGGTCGTCAGGGTGTTGGCGAACAGGTTCCACGTACCGCCGTAGAGGTCGGTCGAGGACACCACGTTGTCGCCGGCGTGGCAGATGTTCTGGATGGCGAACAGCGAGGCCGCCTGGCCCGAGGCGAGCCCCAGGGCAGCCACGCCGCCCTCCAGCGCCGCCATGCGCTCCTCGAGCACGGCGCACGTCGGGTTCATGATACGCGTGTAAATGTTGCCGAACTCGCGCAGGCCAAACAGGTTGGCGGCGTGCTCGGTGTCGCGGAACTGATAGGACGTGGTCTGGTAGATCGGCACCGCCACCGCGTTGGACGTCGGATCCGAGCGGTAGCCGGCGTGCAGCACAATGGTTTCCGGGTTCTTGTACGACGCTGCCATGGTGTGTCCTCCGCGCCCGTGCGAACCGGGCCCCAAAACGAGAAAAACCGCCGCAGCCTCGGCTGGGCGGTCAGACCGCTCACTTTAGCTGCATTTCTAACGCGCCCGCAAGCTGAACCTCAAATCGGCGCGAGGCGGACGAAACAGCATCGCGCCGGGGCTGTCAAGCGCGGCCGTGACGAAGGGCCGGCAATGTTCCGCGTGCTTCGTGGCGCGCCTGCGGTGCGCGCCTCAGCACGAACGGGGTGAGGAAGATGTGGATGAACCCGCGGCCGCTCTGAGGCGGCCGCACCGCGGCCCACGAAGGGCGGGTTCATAGAGACAGGCGGTGCCCACGGCGCCCGTTGACGTGGGCCCCGACGTGCTTCGATCATCGGCTGGGGCGCAGCCATGGACTTCACGCTCGACGAGGAACGCACGGCCTACCGCGACCTGGCGCGCGACTTCGCCGTGACCGAACTGGCGCCCAACGCCGCGCGCTGGGACGCCGACGCCGAGTTCCCGATCCCCACCCTGCGCAAGGCGGCCGAGCTGGGTCTGGCGGCGATCACCGTGCGCCAGGCCTCGGGCGGGCCGGGGCTGGGGCGCTTCGACGCCGCGCTGATCTTCGAGGAACTGGCGGCGGGCTGCACGGCGACCGCCGCCTACCTGTCGATCCACAACATGGTCGGTTGGATGATCGACCGCTTCGGCGACGACGACCAGCGCGCCCGCCACCTGCCGTCGCTGATCACCATGGACCGGCTGGCGAGCTACTGCCTGACCGAGCCGGGCAGCGGCTCCGACGCGGCCTCGCTGGCGACCCGCGCGGTGCTCGACGGCGAGGACTACGTGGTCGACGGCGCTAAGGCGTTCATCTCGGGCGCCGGGGCCAGCGATCTCTACCTGACCATGGCGCGCACCGGCGGGCCGGGGCCCGGCGGCGTATCGTGCCTGGCGATCGCCAAGGACACCGCCGGGCTGTCGTTCGGCGCGCCGGAACGCAAGCTCGGCTGGAACAGCCAGCCGACCGCCGCCGTGCGCTTCGAGGGCTGCAGGGTGCCCGTGGTCGAGCGCATCGGGGCCGAGGGCGAAGGCTTCCGCATCGCCATGGCCGGGTTGGACGGCGGCCGCGTCAACATCGCCGCGTGCGCCATCGGCACGGCGCGCGCGGCGTTCGAGGCGGCGCGGCGCTACCTCGGCGAACGGCACCAGTTCGGCCAGCCGCTCGCGGCGTTCCAGGCGCTGCGCTTCCGCCTGGCCGACATGGCGACCGAGCTGGAAGCCGCCCGGCTGATGGTCTGGCGCGCGGCGGCGGCGCTCGATTCCGCCGAGCAGGACGCCGGCGTGCGCTGCGCCATGGCCAAGCGCTTCGCCACCGACGTCGCGTTCAAGGTGTGCGACGAAGCCTTGCAACTGCACGGCGGCTACGGCTATCTGCGGGACTTCCCGCTCGAACGCCACCTCAGGGACGTGCGCGTGCACCGCATCCTCGAAGGCACCAACGAGATCATGCGGCTAATCATCGCGCGACGGCTGCTCGACGACTCTTCGGCCGCGTCGTGAACGCGCCTGTCCTGTTCGCCGAGCGCGGGTTGGCGCGCTGGATCACGTTGAACCGGCCCGAGGCGCTCAACGCCCTGACCCACGACATGGCTTTGGACATGGACAGCCGGCTGCGCATCTGGTCGCGCGACGCGTGCGTCGCGGCCGTGGTCATCGAAGGGACGGGGGGCCGCGCCTTCTGCGCCGGCGGCGACATCCGGGTGCTCTACGACGCCATGCGCCGGCGCTACCTGGACCTGACCCGCATCTACTACCGCGACGAGTACCGGCTGAACCGGCTGATCGCCCGCTATCCCAAGCCCTACATCGCGCTGGTCGACGGCATGGCCATGGGCGGCGGGGTCGGGGTGTCGATCCACGGCTCCCACCGCATCGTGACCCAGGGCACCCTGTTCGCCATGCCGGAGACCGGCATCGGCCTGTTTCCCGACGTGGGCGCCACATACTTCCTGCCGCGCATGCCCGGCGCGCTCGGCCTGTACATCGGGCTGACCGGGGTTCGCCTGCGCGCGGCCGACGCGCTCTATGTCGGGTTCGGCACCCATTGCGTGGCGCGCGATCGCTGGGACGAGCTGCGCACAGCTCTGACCCGACTCGACGGCCTGCCCGGCAGCGTCGACCGTACGCTCGCGCGCCTGGCCGCCGATCCGGGTCCGGCGCCCCTGGCCGCGCACCGCGACGCGATCGACCGCTGCTTCGGCGCCGCGACGCTGGACGGCGTGTTCGAGGCACTCGCACGCGAAGGCAGCGACTTCGCGCGCACCACGCTGTCGCTCTTGGGCGCCAAGTCGCCGACCAGCCTGACCGTGACCTTCCGACAATTGCGTGCCGGCGCGACGCTCAGCCTCGAGGACGCGATCCGGCTGGAGTATCGCCTGACCCAACGCTTCGTGCTGGGCTGGGACTTCCCCGAGGGCGTGCGCGCGACCATCATCGACAAGGACGGCCGCCCGGCTTGGCGCCCGGCCAAGCGCGAGGAGGTCGACCCCAAGACGATCGACGCGCTGTTCGCGCCGCTCGAGGGTGGCGAGCTCGGCTTCACGGACTGACGGAGGGCGCCATGGCGACCATCGGCTTCATCGGCGTCGGCAACATGGGCGGGCCCATGGCCGCCAACCTGGCCAAGGCCGGGCACGCGGTGATCGTGTTCGATCCGGTTCCGGCGGCGATGGAGCGCGCGCGCGCCGCTGGCTGCGCCGCCGCCGCGTCCATCGCCGAAACCGTGGTCGGCCGCGACGCCGTGATCACCATGCTGCCCTCGGGCGCGGAGGTGATCGCCGTTCACGCGGGCGAGGGTGGGGTCCTGGAGTCCTGCGCGCCCGGCGCGCTGCTGATCGATTGCTCGACCATCGACGTGGCCGCGGCGCGCGCCGTCGCCGCCCAGGCGGCCGAACGCGGGCTGGCCATGCTCGACGCGCCGGTCTCGGGCGGCGTGCGCGGCGCGGCGGCGGCGACGCTCACCTTCATGGTCGGCGGCGCGGCGGAAGCGGTGGCGCGTGCCGGCCCGCTGCTCGAAGCGATGGGCAAGACGGTCGTGCACACCGGCGCTTCGGGCAGCGGCCAGGCGGCCAAGATCTGCAACAACATGATCCTCGGCGTCTCGATGATCGCGGTCGCCGAGGCGTTCGCGCTGGCCGACCGGCTCGGGCTCGACCGCCAAGTGCTGTTCGACGTCGCGTCGCGTTCGTCCGGCCAGTGCTGGGCGCTGACGACCAACTGCCCGGTGCCCGGCCCGATGCCGGCGTCGCCGGCCAACCACGGCTACCGGGCAGGGTTCACCGCGGCGATGATGCTCAAGGACCTGCGGCTCGGGCAGCAGGCGGCGGGACAGGTGGGCGCGGCGACGCCGCTCGGCGCCGCGGCGACCGCGCTCTACGCGCTGTTCTGCAACGGCGATCACGGGGCCGAGGATTTCTCGGCGATCTTCCGCATGGTCGGCGCCGGATCGGCTTGAACGAAAACGCCCGCCGGTTGTCGCCGGCGGGCGTTCCAACTCGTATCGAGGTAGGTCGCGTCAGCCGCCGGCCTTGACCTCTTCGAAGATCTGGATCAGGCGCGTGCGGTAGTTGCCTTCCATGCCCTCGAAGAACACGCCGGCACCCATCACCTCGGTCGGGTTCTCCATGCCCAACCCGGCGACGATGGCCGGGTCGGCGAGGGCGAACGCCTTGCTGTTGGCGAAGCCGTAACCGTAGGTGTCGATCATGAACTTGCCGACCTCGGGCGACAGCGTCGCGTCGAGGTAGTCGTAAACGAGCTGCGGGTCCGCCGTGGAGCCGGCCAGGATCACCTGGGCGTCGACCCAGGTCAGGATGCCTTCCTTGGGCGTCATGTAGGCGACCGGCACGCCGGCCTCCTTCAGGCGCTTGTAGCCGTCGTTCCAGCCGTACGCCGCGACGATCTCGCCGGCGGCGAGCGCCTGCTCGATCTCGGACTGCGCGCTCCAGTAGAAGCGGGCGACCTCGTGGCCCTTGCGCATCAGCTCGCGCACCTGCTCGATCTGCTCGTCGGTCATGGCGTAGGGATCGAAGCCGAGCGCCAGCGCCGCCGGAATGGCGACGCCGTCCATGGCGTCGCGCGTGCCGATGCGGCCCTTGTACTTCTCGTCGAACAGGATCATCCACGAATCAGCCCCGACGTAATCGGGCGCCAGATCGGTGCGGAAGATGACCGAAGAGTTGCCCCACGCCCACGGCGCCGAGAGCTGCTTGCCGTCCGCCTGCGTGCCCTTGAGCGTCTTGAGCTCCTCGAACACATCGCCCCAGTTCGACAGGCGCGCGGTGTCGATCGGCTGGATCAGGCCGGCGTCCCACCACTTGCCGGTCATGTAGCCGGTCGGTACGGCGATGTCGGCCTGGAAGCCGGCCTTCACCTTCTCGATCGCCTCGTCGTTGTCGGCGAACAGCGAGAAGTCCGGCGATCCGCCGTGGGCGTCGATATAGGGCTGGTGCAGCTCGGGCACTTCGTAGCCGCTCCAGGTGTAGACGGTCATGCCGCCGTCCGCCGTCGCGGGCCGCCGCATCATGGGCAGCGTGACGCTGGCCAGGCCGGCGCCGGCCAGGATGCGGTTGACATCGCGCCGGCCGATGCGGCCGGCAGCGATCAGGCGGACAAGCTCTGCGGGTGTCGGGATCGTGCGCATGGTGAGCCTCCTGTTGGGGTGTGACGCGGACTAGCGGCCACAAGTTGGATTGGCCGTGAAACGGCAGCCGCCACGCTACGCCCTTGGCAGATTTGCGCAAGAGGCTCGCGGCCTGTATCCCCTCTTCGGTCTCATGCTAGAGAAGACGTCGAGGGAGGCGACGCATCATGGACGTGGGCGTCAAGGGCAAGCGGGTCATCGTCACCGCCGGCGCGGCCGGAATCGGCCGGGCGATCGTCGGCCTGCTGGCGGGTTCGGGCGCGCGCGTGCACGCCTGCGACGTGGACGGCGCCGCCCTGGCCGCGCTGCCGCGCGATGTGCCCGGCGTCACCGTCACGTCGTGCGACGTGGCCGACCGCGCGGCGGTGGACCGGCTGTTCGCCGACGCCGAGGCGAAGCTCGGCGGCCTCGATGCCCTGGTCAACAACGCGGGCATCGCCGGGCCGACCGGCGCGGTCGATGCCATCGATCCCGCCGAGTGGGACCGCACGCTCGCGGTCAATCTGACCGGCCAGTTCAACTGCGCCCGCCTGGCCGTGCCGCGTCTGAAGGCCGCGGGCGGCGGGGCGATCGTCAACATCTCCTCGGCCGCCGGGCGCTTCGGCTTTCCCTTGCGCAGCCCGTACGCCACCTCGAAGTGGGGCGTGGTCGGCTTCAGCCACACGCTGGCGGCCGAGTTCGGCGCCTTCGGCATCCGCTCGAACGCGATCCTGCCGGGGCCGGTGGCGGGCCCGCGCATCGACCGCGTGATCCAGGCCAAGGCCCAGGCGCGCAACGTCAGTTTTGAGGCCATGCGCGAGACCTACCTGCAATCGACGTCCATGAAGGCGTTCGTCACGGCCGAGGATGTCGCCAACATGGTAGTCTACCTGATCTCGGACGCCGGGCGTCTGGTCTCGGGCCAGGCGATCGGCGTCGACGCCGGGGCGGTGGGCATCCACTGATGGCCAAGCCGGCACGCAACTACGCCGGGTCCCACCCGACGATCCGCATCTCGTCGAAGCGCTTCCGCCTGTCGCCCTACGCCCCCTGCTATGCCACCGACGACACGGTGTGGGGTGTCTACAGCGGTCGGCTCTACGCCCTGACCTGGGGCGACGATCCCATCGAGCACTACTGGGCCTTGAAGCGCCGCGCCGCGCTCTACGACGTGCCCGAGCACCCCATCGCCATCGAGGGGCCGGACGCCGCGCGGCTGCTGGGGCGCGTGTTCTGTCGGCGCGTCGACGATCTGGCGGTGGGTCGCGCCCGCTATGCCATCGCCTGCCGCGACGACGGAGGCATCCTGATGGACGGCATTCTGCTGCGCCTGGCCGCCGACCGCTTCTGGTACGTGCTGGCCGACGGCGACTTCGTGCCTTGGCTTCACGCCCACGCCCGCGGGTTCGACGCGCGGATCACCGATCCGGGGTCCTCGATCATCCAGATCCAGGGGCCGCGCGCGTTCGACATCCTGGCCGCGGTCTGGGACGCGGATGCGGCACGCGCGCTCAAGTACTTCCACGTGCGCGAATGCGCCATCGCCGGGCAGCGCCTGCTGGTCTCGCGCACGGGCTGGACCGGCGAGCTCGGCTTCGAGCTCTACACGCTCGATCCATCGCCCGACGGGCCGGCGCTGTGGCGCCATCTGCTTGAGGCCGGCACATCCTTCGGCTTGGTGGCCAGCAGCCTGGAGTCCATGGGCATCCGACGCATCGAGGCGGGCATCCTCGACAACGGTACCGACATGGACCCGTCCATGACGCCCTTCCAGGCCGGCCTCGGACGCTTCGTCGAGTTCGACGCAGGCGACTTCGTCGGGCGCGCGGCGCTCGAACGCGCCGACCGGCGGACTTGCCTCTTGGGCGTCGCGTGCCACGTTGGTGTGCCGGTCGCGGGCATGACGATCGAGCACGAGGGACGCGCGGCCGGCCGCGTCACCACGGGCGCCTGGTCGCCCCATCTCGGCCACGGCATTGGCTACGCGCGGATGGCCGAGCCGGGTTCCTGGCGCGACGCCGCGGTGGCGCTGGTCGACCGGGCCGGCGTGCGGTTCGACGCCACGCTGCTCGATCTGCCATTCTACGACCCGAACAAGCTGGTCCCGCGCGGCTTGGCGGAGGGCGGCCATGGGGCTTGACGGCAAGGTCGCGCTTGTCACCGGCGCCACCTCGGGCAGCGGCGCGGCCATCGCGCGCGCCTTCGCGGCCTCCGGCGCGCGCGTCATGGCCAGCGGGCGCGACGCCGCGCGCGGTCGGGCCACGCTCGCGTCGCTCGGTGCCGCCGGCGCCTTCCTTGGCGGCGACGTGGCCGATCGTGCCTTCTGCGACCGGCTGGTCGCCGCGACGGTCGAGCGGTTCGGCACGCTCGACATCCTGGTCAACAACGCCGGCGTCGCGTTCCGCCAGCCGGTCGAGACGACGACCGACGAACAGTGGAACGAGACCATGGCGGTCAATGTCCACGCGGTTTTCTTCCTGTCGCGCGCGGCGCTCGGTGTCATGAAGGCGAAGGGGTCCGGCGTCGTCATCAACATCGCGTCCGATGCGGGCGTGATCGGCACGCCGAAGCTCGCCGCCTACTGCGCCTCGAAGGGGGCGATCATCCAGTTCACGCGCGCCGCGGCGCTCGACCACGCCAAGGACGGCATCCGCGTCAACGCCATCTGCCCGACCAACATCGACACGCCGATGATCGAGGGCGAGGCGCGCCAGCTCGGCGTCGACCTGGCCACCTACCGGCGCGAGAGCGCCGCCTGCGTGCCCATGGGCCGGGTCGGCACGGTGGACGAGGTCGCCGACATGGCGCTGTTCCTGGTGTCCGACCGCTCGCGCTTCGTCACGGGCGCGGCGCTCCTGCTCGACGGCGGGGTGACCGCGGGATGACGCGCGCGGACGGTGGAGGCGGCGGCATCGATCGTATACAGTTCGCTGGATCGACGTTCCAGGGGAGGACGTCATGAACTATCAAGATTTCAAGACGCTGCTCGGTTCGAAGGGGCTGCGGCGGCGCGACATCGTCAAGGCCTTCGCCAGCGTCGGCATCGGTTCGGCGGTGATGCCCCTGGCTCGCGCGGCCCGTGCCGAACCCAACCTCGAAGTCTATACGTGGTCGGGTCACGAGCTGCCTGAGTTCCACCAGGCCTTCATCGACAAGAACGGCGGCAGTCCCTCCTTCACGTTCTTCGCCGAACTCGAGGAGGCGCTCAACAAGATCATCGCGGGCTACAAGGCCGACGTCAGCCACCCGTGCGCCTCGAGTGTGGACAAGTGGGTTGACGCCGGCATCGTCAAGCCGATCGACACGGCGCGTGTCGAACAGTGGGACAACATCTTCCCGCTCATGCGCGACATCCCGACCGTCCATCGCGCCGAGGGCGGCGCCTGGATGATGCCGTGGGATTGGGGCAACTCCTCCATCCTCTACCGCTCGGACCTGGTCGACATCTAGGAGGAGAGCTACGCGCTCTATCTCGACGAGCGCTACAAGGGAAAGATGAGTTTCTACGACTCCGCTGACGGATTTGTGCAGGTCACCGGCGCGATCATCAGAGCCAATGACGTCTTCGCCATGACCAAGGAGGAGTTTGCCAAGGCAAAGGAGACGATGAAGCAGATCCAGTCGAACATCCGTTTCTACGGGAGCGATCCGACCGAGATCGAGCAGGCCCTGGCCGCCGGCGAGATCGTCATCGCCTACGCCTGGAACGGCTCGGCGACGAACCTCAAGAAGCAGGGCGTGCCCATCAAGTTCATGGATCCCAAGGAAGGGATCTGGACCTGGGTGTGCGGTCTCTGCCTGTTCAACAACGGCGCCGGCAGTGAGGATCAGCAGTACGACTTCCTCAACGCGTTCCTCGACACCGGCACGGGCAAGAACCTGATCGAGATGTACGGATACGACCACGCCAACGCCGAGTCCTTCAAGCTCGTTGCCCAGGAGAAGCTGGACGAGCTCGGCATCGGCGACCCGATCGCCTTGATGGCGAAGGCGCGGTTCAGTCGGGCCATGAGCCCGGACTTCCGCCAGCAGGTCATCAACGCGTTCGACGAGATCAAGGCGACCATGTAGGTCGCCGGTGAACGCTTTCCGCCTCGAAGGCCGCGTCGCGCTGGTCACCGGCGCCACCTCAGGCATCGGCGCCGCGTGCGCCGAGGTGCTGGCTGAGGCCGGCGCGGCCGTGGTCGTCGCCGGGCGCAGCGTCCAGCGCGGCCAGGCGGTGGTGGAGGGCATCGCGCGCGCCGGCGGCCGCGCGCGGTTCCAGCCGCTCGACGTGTCCGACGACGCTTCGTGCCGCGCCGCCGTCCAGGCGGCGACGACCGCGTTCGGCCGGCTCGACATCGTGGTCAACAGCGCCGGCATCGGCGCCGGCGGAGCGGTACTCGACACCACCGACGAGGACTGGCTCGCGGTGCTAGAGACGAACCTGACCGGCGTCTTTCGCATGTGCCGGGCCGCCGTGCCGCCGCTGCGCGCGGGCGGCGGCGCCATCGTCAACATCGGCTCCGACTGGTCGCTGTTCGCCGGCGCCGGCGCCGCGGCCTACTGCACCAGCAAGGGCGGCGTGCTGCTGCTGACCAAGGCCATGGCCCAGGACCACGCGCGTGAGGGCATCCGGGTCAACTGCGTCTGTCCGGCCGAGATCGATACGCCCATGCTGGCCACGACGGCCGACCGCCATGGTGTCGACCACGCCGAGGCGCTGGCGCGCTACGCCGAGGCGCTGCCCGTGGGCCGTGTCGGCACCCCGCGCGAGGTGGCCTACGCCGTGCTCTATCTCGCCTCCGACGAGGCCAGGTTCATCACCGGCATCGCGCTCCCCGTGGACGGCGGCTCGACCAGCCGGTAGCGCCGGTTCGTTCAACCATTCGTGCTTCGCGGCGCGCCTTCGGCGCGCACCTCAGCACGGACGGATCTTGTTTGGCGGAAAAAGACCCCGCTAGCCCTGAGGTGGCCGCGCAGCGGCCCACGAAGGGCGGCTGGGTCCGGCGATGACCCTACCCCGTGAACGCCTGGATGCCGGTCTGGGCGCGGCCGAGGATCAGGGCGTGCACGTCGTGGGTACCTTCGTAGGTGTTGACCGACTCAAGGTTCAGCACGTGGCGGATCACGTGGTACTCGTCCGAGATGCCGTTGCCGCCGTGCATGTCGCGCGCGGCGCGGGCGATCTCGATGGCTTTGCCGCAGCTGTTGCGCTTGATCAGCGAGATCATCTCGGGCGCGGCACGACCCTCGTCCTTCAGGCGGCCGACGCGCAGGCACGCCTGCAGGCCGATGGCGATGTCGGTCTGCATGTCGGCCAGCTTCTTCTGGATGAGCTGGTTGGCGGCGAGCGGCCGGCCGAACTGCTTGCGGTCCAGGGTGTACTGGCGTGCGGCGTGCCAGCAGAACTCGGCGGCGCCCAAGGCACCCCAGGCGATGCCGTAGCGCGCGTTGTTGAGGCAGCCGAACGGTCCCCTGAGCCCCTTCACCCCCGGCAGCAGGTTGTCGGTGGGCACGGCCACGTCGTGCATGACGATCTCGCCGGTGGGCGAGGCGCGCAGACTGAACTTGCCCTCGATCTTGGGCGTCTCGAGGCCCTTCATGCCGCGCTCCAACACGAAGCCGCGGATGTCGCCCTCGTCGTCCTTGGCCCACACCACCATGACGTCGGCGAAGGGCGCGTTGGAGATCCACATCTTGGCGCCGTTCAGCACGTAGCCGCCGTCGACCTTGCGCGCGCGCGTCTTCATGCCGCCGGGGTCCGAGCCGTGGTCGGGCTCGGTCAGTCCGAAGCAGCCGACCAGTTGGCCGGTCGCCAGGCCGGGCAGCCACTTCTGACGCTGCGCCTCGGTGCCGTAGGCGTGGATCGGGTGCATGACCAGGCTGGACTGCACGCTCATCATCGAGCGGTAGCCGGAATCGACCCGCTCGACCTCGCGCGCGGCCAGGCCGTAGCAGACGTAGTTGACCCCGGCGCAGCCGTAGCCGTCGATCGTCGAGCCCAGAAGCCCCATGTCGCCCATCTCCTTGAGGATCGAGCGATCGGCGCCCTCGTTGCGGAAGTCGGCCTTGACGCGCGTCATCAGCCGGCTCTGGGCGAACTCGCGCGCGGCGTCGCGGATCATCCGCTCGTCCTCGCTCAGCTGCTCGTCGAGCAGGAACGGATCGTCCCAGGCGAAGGCGGCGGGGGAGGCGGCGCTCGAAGACTTGGTCGCTGGCTGGGCCATCGCGGGCTCCTCGACGGGGCTATTCAGGATCCGGTAACCATGGAGCCGTAGTTATAGGCCGGTCCGGGACACCGCAACAGCCCGAGCGGCCGCCATGCCCGACGCCACGACGCTGCAGGACGTCATCATCGAGTACGCCCCCGAGGGCGCGTAAGTGCGCGTCTCGGCGTTCGATCCGCGGACGCTGGCGGAGGTTTCCATTGTCGGCGCCGCCGCGGCCGGGCACGCGATCCTGGAACGCATGGTGCTGCGCAGGCTCGACTGGGTGCTGGCGCGCAAGCGCGGGTGGGCCAGAGTGGGGACCGATCAGGTGGCATCAGTTTGTGATTCCGCCTGATCGGGCAAGCCGCTCTAAGACTTTGAATCGCGAGCAACTTCATCCGATCGGACGGAACCCGGACGGTTCCGCCCGATCGGATGTTGCTCTAGGTTGGGCGCCCCAAGGCGCCCGCACCGACCGTGACCGCTTCCCCTGC